>JADHEF010000172.1_pt1 | contig 79725 bp, 58 predicted proteins | sample 8952391 | NCBI WGS metagenome assembly JADHEF01 (sample SAMN16124439, study PRJNA663245) | bioreactor sludge metagenome | isolation source: sludge (nitrite) | place: India:Bengaluru | collected 2019-02-28
GACCGTCCGGTAAGATGCCCCGCGGTATGCATCTCCCCCACCGCGGGGCACGTATCCCACCGGTGCCCCTTCTCCTTCTTCTTCCCCTCCTCCTCTCGACGACGGCCCTCGCCGACGGCGCGCCCCTCACCCTGGACGAGGCGATCCGTCTCGCGGTCACGCGAAACGAGCGGGCCCTCGCCTCCGGCGAGCGGCTCGAGGCGGCCGAAGCGCGCGTCTCCAAGGCCCGGGCCTTCTTCTTCCCGGACGTCCAGGCGGCCGGGAACTACACCCGCCGACCCTTCGAGCGGACGAGCACCGTCGGGGGGCAGGAGGTCGTCCTCTCGAAGCGCGACGCCTTCTCCTCGAGCATCACGGCGAGGCAGGTCCTCTTCGACGCCCGCGCCCTGCCGCTCTGGCGGCAGGCCCGGAGCGACCGGGACGCCGCGAGCCTCGAGGCCGCCGAGGAGCGACGGCTCGTCGCGTTCGAGGCCGCCGCCGCGTTCCTCAGGACCCTCGGCGCCGACCAGGTCGCCGGGGCCGCCGAACGCCGCGTCGAGCTGGCCCGGAAGAACCTCGAGGACGCGCGCGCCCGTTTCGAGGCGGAGATCACGAGCAGCAACGACGTGACGCGCGCGGAGCTCGAGCTCGCGACGGCCGAGCGCGAGGCGACGCGCGCCCGGAACGACGAGGAGACCTCGCGCCTCTCCCTGGCGAACCTCCTCGTTTCGGACGTCCCCGAGGAGCTCGAGGTCCCGCAGTCCCTCCTCGCGACGGCCGACCGTGAGCGCCCCGCGGAAGAGGAGCTCGTCACCCGGGCCCGCGAGCGCCGGCTCGACGTCGCCGCAGGAATGAAGCGCGCCGAGGCGCTCCACTTCTGGGCGAGGGAGCCGATGAACCGCTTCTTCCCCTCCCTCGTCGCGCGCGCCGACGGACGGTGGACGAACGAGGGGGGGCTGAACGCCCGGAACACGACCTGGACCTACGGGCTCGACCTCTCCTGGTCGCTCTTCGACTCCGCGACGCGGTTCGCGGACCGTCGGGAGAGGAACGCGAACGCCCGCGCGGCCGACCTGAACGCCCGGGCCCGCGAGCGCGCCGTCGAGCTCGAGGTGAAGGCCGCCCTCGCCTCGCTCGACAACGCCCGCGCCGCGGTCCGGCAAGCCGCCGTCGCGCTCGAGGCCGCGCGGAAGAACGCCTCCGAGACGACGACGCTCTACCGCGAGGGGCTCGCGAACGCGCTCGCCGTCGCCGACGCGAACCAGAGCCTCTTCGAGGCCGACGTCGCGCTGACGAACGAGCGCTACGGCCTCGGCGCCGCCGTCCTCGACACCTGGGCCGCCCTCGGCCTCGACCCGGAAGGAAAGGAGCCCCTCCCGTGAAGCGCCGCACTCTCGCCCCCGTCGTCCTCCTGGCCGGAGCCGCCGCGCTCGCCCTCTCCTGCTCCGGAGGCGGCGAGAAGAAGGGCGCCTCCGGCGGGAAGGGCGGCCCGCCCGCCTTCCCCGTCGAGACGGCCCCGGTGAAGAGCCGCCCCGTCGAATACACCGTCACCGCCGTCGGCTCCGTCGACGCGTTCGAGAAGGTCCAGGTGACGGCCCGCGTCGCCGGCGTCGTGGAGCAGGTGAAGTTCGTCGAGGGCGAGTCGGTGGAGGCCGGGAAGGCCCTCGTCGAGATCGAGCCCCGCCGCTACCAGCTCTCCGTCGAGGCGGCCCGCGCGAACGTCCAGAAGGCCGAGGCCGCGAAGGCCGACGCCGAGGCCGCCCTGGCGCGACGGCGAGCCGTCGTCGAGAAGAACCCCGGCCTCATACCGGGGGAGGAGCTCGACACGTTCGCCACGCGCGTCCAAACCGCGGCGGCCGACGTCGCGCAGGCGAAGTCGGCGCTCGACCAGGTCGAGCTGAACCTGCGCGATGCGTTCGTCCGCGCTCCGGTCGCCGGGCGGATCGAGACGCGGACCGTGACGACCGGCCAGTACGTCTCCCCCGGCGGCGTCCTCGCGACGCTCGTCCGGCGCGACCCGCTCCTCCTCCGCTTCCAGGTCCCGTCCGAAGAGGCCCGGAGCCTCCGGCCCGGGCTCGTCGCGCGCTTCCGGGTCCCCGGCGACGCGAAGGAGTTCACGGCACGGATCACGCACGTCGCCGGCGCCGCCGAGGCGGCCTCGCGGATGGTCGCCGTCACGGCCCAGGTCGACGATCCGCGCCGGGCGCAGCTTCGCCCGGGCGCCTTCGCGGACGTCACCGTCCCGGTCGGCGGCGTCGCCGAATCCCCCGTCATCCCGCAGACGGCGATCCGGCCGAGCGAAAAGGGCTTCCTCGCGTTCGTCGTCGAGGACGGGAAGGCGCGCGAGCGCGTCCTCACCCTGGGCCTCCGCACCGCCGAGGGGCTCGTGGAGGTCCGCGGCGGCCTGAGGGCGGGCGAAGAGCTCGTGATCCGCGGCGCCGAGGCGCTCCGGGACGGCCTCCCGGTGAAGGTGAGCGCCCCTGGCGCCGAGCCGACCGCACCGTCCAGGCCTGAGGCCCGCGGATGAACATCACCGAGGTCTGCATCCGGAGGCCCGTCCTCGCCTGGATGCTGATGGCCGCGACGATCGTCTTCGGCGGCGTCGCCCTCTCGCGCATCGGCATCAGCCAGTTCCCCGACGTCGACTCGCCGACGATCTCCGTCTCCGTGACCTGGGAAGGGGCCGCCCCCGAGGTCATGGAGCACGACGTCGTCGAGCCGCTCGAGGAGGCGGTCATGCAGGTGGAGGGGATCAAGTCCCTCACCTCCTCCTCCCGTCAGGGCTCGGCGAACGTGACGATCGAGCTGGACATCAGCCGGGACATCGACCTCGCGCTTCAGGACGTCCAGACGAAGGTCTCCCAGGCGCAGCGGTCGCTCCCCCGCGACATCGACCCTCCCGTCATCTCGAAGTCGAACCCCGAGGACAACCCGATCCTCTGGATCGGCCTCTCCGGCCCCTTCCCCCGTCAGGTCATCGCCGACTACGCCCGCTACCGCCTCAAGGAGCGATTCCAGACCGTTCCCGGCGTCGGCGAGGTGAACATGGGGGGCTACCTCGACCGGAACGTGAGGATCTGGGTCGACGCCGACAAGCTGAACTCCAAGGGAATGACGGTCACCGACGTCATCGCGGCGCTCCAGCGCGAGCACGTCGAGCTCCCGGCCGGCCGCCTCGAGACGGAAGGCCGCGAGATCAGCGTCCGGGTCATGGGCGAGGCGCTCGACCTCGCCACGCTCCGCAAGATCTCGCTCCGCGACCTGAACGGCGCACCCGTCTACCTCGAGGACGTCGCCCTCGTCGAGGACGGCTTCGAGGACGAGCGGCGCATCGCGCGCGTCAACGGGGCCCCCGCGCAGGGCCTCGGAATCCGCAAGCAGCGCGGGTCGAACGCCGTCGCGGTCGCGCAGGGCGTCAAGGAGGCGATGGCCGAGATCCAGAAGACCCTCCCTCCCGGGATGGAGGTCGGGATCAACTTCGACTCGACGACGTTCATCGAGGACTCGGTCCACGAGATCCAGTTCGAGATCCTCCTCTCGGTCGTCCTGACGGGCCTCGTCTGCTGGATGTTCCTCGGCTCCCTCTCGTCGACCCTCAACGTCGTCCTCGCGATTCCGATGTCCCTCCTCGGGACGATCGCGTTCATCTACTTCGCCGGCTTCACGCTGAACACGTTCACGCTCCTCGCGCTCGGGCTCGCGGTCGGGATCGTCGTCGACGACGCGATCATGGTCATGGAGAACATCTTCCGGCACTTCGAGGAGGGGAAGGACCGGGTGACGGCCGCCCGCGAAGGGACCGGCGAGATCACGTTCGCGGCCCTCTCGGCGACGATCGCGATCATCGCGATCTTCATCCCGGTCGTCTTCATGAAGGGGGTCATCGGGAAGTTCTTCCTCCAGTTCGGGATCACGCTCTGCGTCGCGGTCGCCCTCTCCTACGTCGAGGCGATCACTCTCGCGCCCGCCCGCTGCGCGCAGATCCTGAAGACGGGCGAGGTGAACCGGAGCGGTCTCGGCGGCCTCGTCGACCGCGCCTTCGACGCCCTCGCACGCGTCTATGCCCAAGTCCTCGCGAAGGGGCTGAAGCACCCCGTCGCGGTCCTCGTTTCCGCCACCCTTCTCCTCGGCGTCGCGTTCCTCGTCTTCCGCGCGCTCCCCTCGGAGTTCGTCCCGTCGCAGGACCAGGGGCGCCTGATGCTCCGCGTCCAGACGGCCGTCGGATCCGACATCCGCGAGACGGACATGGCGTTCCGGAAGATCGAGTCCTACGTGACGTCCCGTCCCGAGGTGACGCGCTGCTTCGGCGTCGTCGGCGGATTCGGCGGCGGCGTGAGCGGCGGCGTCGTCTTCGTCTCGATGGTCGACAAGAGCGACCGGAAGCTGTCGCAGGCCGAGTTCGCGGCGGAGATCCGGAAGGAGCTCAACTCGTATCCCGGCGTGAGGGTCGTCGTCCAGGACCTCTCGCAGTCGGGCTTCACGGCCCAGCGCGGGTTCCCGGTCGAGTTCTCCGTCCGCGGCCCGGACTGGGACGTCCTCGTCGAGAAGGCGCGGGGGATCTCGGAGAGGCTGAACGCGAGCGGACAGGTCGTCGACCTCGACATGGACTACCGGATCGGGATGCCCGAGCTCCGGATCGTTCCGAACCGCGCCCGTGCCGCCGACCTCGGCATCTCCGTCGAGAACGTCGCGACGGCCCTGAACGCGACGCTCGGCGGCCTGCGCATCGGGAAGTACTCGACGGAGGGGCGGCGGATCGACGTCCGCCTCCGCCTCCTCGCGGGCCAGCGGACCCGTCCGGAGGACCTCTCGCGCCTTCGCCTCCGGAGCTCGACCGGCGACCTGATCCCTCTCTCCTCTCTCGTGACGACGGAAGAGGTTCCCGCCCTGCAGGCGATCACGCGGCGCGACCGCGAGCGGGCGATCACGATCTACGCGAACGTGGCGCCGGGGATGTCGCAGGCGGACGTCCTCAAGTACGTCGAAGGGCTGGGGACGGACATGCCGACGGGGTACAGGCTCGTCCTCGGCGGCGCGAGCGTCGCCTTCCGGGAGTCGATGGGCGACCTCCTCTTCGCCCTCGTCCTCGGGATCGGCGTCGCCTACATGGTCCTCGCGTCCCAGTTCAACTCGTTCCTCCACCCCGTCACGGTCCTCTCGATCCTCCCCCTCTCGGTCGCGGGGGCGGCGTTCGCGCTCCTCGCGACGGGCCGGAGCCTGAACATCTTCTCGATGATCGGGCTCCTCCTCCTCATGGGGATCGTGAAGAAGAACTCGATCATCCTCGTCGACTACACGAACCAGCTCCGGGAGCGCGGCCTCGACACGCTGAACGCCCTCTTGAAGGCGGGGCCGGTTCGCCTCCGGCCGATCCTGATGACGTCGATCGCGACGATGATGGCGGCCATCCCGCCCGCCGTCGGAATCGGCTCGGGCTCCGAGATCCGGGCGCCGATGGGGGTCGCCGTCATCGGCGGCCTCATCGTGGCGACGGTCCTCTCGCTCCTCGTCGTGCCGTCGTTCTACCTCGTCACGGACCGGATTCGGGACCGGGTGAAGGGCCGCCGCCGCGAGCCGGCCGCCCCGTCGGAGCCGTCGGCGTCCGCACCCTGACGCTCTTCCTCGGGCGAAGCGAACACCTGGCGGCGGCCTTCACGGCCGTCGCCGCGTGGCGGCGCGTCTCTGCTATGGTCCCCCGCCCATGATCGCCGTCTCGGATCTCGGTAAGGCCTTCGGCGCGCAGACCCTCTTCGAGGGCGTCTCGATCCAGTTCAACCCCGGCAACCGCTACGGGCTCGTCGGGGCGAACGGCTCCGGGAAGTCGACGCTCCTGCGCATCCTTTCGGGTGAGGAGGCCCCGTCGAGCGGCGTCGTCTCGATTCCCCGAAAGCTGACGCTCGGCGTCCTTTCCCAGGACCACTACCGCTACGAGGAGATGCCGATCCTCGACGTGGCGATGATGGGGAACCGGGAAGTCTGGGAGGCGATGGCGGAGAAGGAGCGGCTGCTCCACGCCGACTCCGAGTTCCACGGCGACCGGTACGCCGAGCTCGAGGACGTCATCCTGCGGAACCAGGGGTATTCGCTCGAGGCGCGGGCGGGCGAGATCCTGGAGGGCCTCGGGATCCCGACGGAGGTCCACCGGTCGCCGCTCTCGACGCTCTCCGGCGGTTTCAAGCTCCGGGTCCTCCTCGGGCAGGTCCTCGCGGCCGACCCGGGCGCGCTCCTCCTCGACGAGCCGACGAACCACCTCGACATCGTCTCGATCCGCTGGCTCGAGAAGTTCCTCGTCTCCTACAAGGGCCTCGCGATCGTCATCTCGCACGACCTCCGCTTCCTCGACAACGTCTGCACCCACATCGCCGACGTCGACTACGAGACGGTGACGCTCTATCCGGGGAACTACACCGCGTTCGAGGCCGCGAAGGAGGCGGAGCGGGAGCGGAAGGAAGCCGAGATCCAGAAGCGCGAGAAGCAGATCGCCGGGCACCAGGCGTTCGTCGACCGCTTCCGCGCGAAGGCCACGAAGGCGCGGCAGGCGCAGAGCAAGATCAAGCTCATCGAGAAGATCGTCATCGACAAGCTTCCGGAGAGCTCCCGGCGGCACCCGCGGTTCCGGTTCCGCCAGCGGCGGCCGAGCGGGCGGACCGCCCTCGAGATCGAATCGGTCGGCAAGGCCTACGGAGACAACGTCGTCCTGAAGGACGTCTCGCTCCGGGTCGATCGGGGCGACCGCCTCGCGATCATCGGCCCGAACGGCATCGGCAAGTCGACGCTCCTGAAGATCGCGGTCGGCGAGCTCGCTCCCGACGCCGGCAAGGTCACGTGGGGCTACGAGGCGAGCCCCGGCTACTTCTCCCAGGACCACGGCGAGCTCGCCGGAGCGGGACGGCAGTCGATCGAGGCCTGGCTCTGGGAAGCGGCGCCGGGCGAGCCGATCGGCTTCGTGCGGGGGCACCTGGGGCACGTCCTCTTCACGGGCGACGATGCGGACAAGCCCGTCCGCGCCCTCTCCGGCGGGGAGGCCGCGCGCCTCGTCTTCGCCCGCCTCTCCGTCCTCGGCCCCAACGTCCTCGTCCTCGACGAGCCGACGAACCACCTCGACATCGAGGCGATCGAGGCTCTCGTCACGGCGCTCCTCGACTACGACGGGACGCTCGTCTTCGTCTCCCACGACCGCTGGTTCGTCTCGCGCCTCGCGAACCGGATCCTCGAGATCTCGCCGAAGGGGCTCAACGACTTCCGCGGGACGTACGACGAGTACCTCGAGCGGTGCGGCGACGACCACCTCGACGCGGAAGCCGTCCTCCAGAGCCTCCGGAAGGCCCGGAAGAGCCAGGACGCGAGGAAGAAGGAGCCCGAGCCGAAGCGCCAGAACCGGGTGAAGGCTCTCGAGAGAAGGCGCGACGAGCTGACGAACCTCATCGAGGCCGCCGAGTCGCGGGTCCACGCGATCAGCGAGCGGTTCCTCGACCCGGCCCTCTTCGGAAAGGGCGCCCAGGCCGAGACGCGAAAGCTCGAGGAGGAGCAGAAGCAGCTGAGGGCCCGTATCGAGGGGCTGATGTCCGAGTGGGAGCAGGCCGAGAGGGAGCTCGAGGCGGAGCGCCCGGGCGCGTAGGGGTCAGCTCCGGTAGTCCGCGTTCTCCGTCACGTACTCGTGGCCGAGGTCCGCGGCGAGCAGGCGCGCCCGCGCCTTCCCGACGCCGAGGTCCGCGACGAGGGGAACCCGCTCGCGGGCGAACGCCTTCGCCGCCGCCGCCTCGCGGTAGTCGGTCGGCGCGCCGTCCTTCACGAGGACGAGCCGGCCGACCTTCAGCGAGACGCGCCGCGTCGAGACGCGCGCGCCGCTCCGGCCGATCGCCGCGAGGATGCGGCCCCAGTTCGCGTCGCCACCGTAGAGGGCCGTCTTCACGAGCTGCGAGGTCGCCACGGCGTGCGCCGCGAGCTTCGCCTCGCGCTCCGTCGCCGCCCCCTCGATCGTGACCTCCATGACGCGGCGAGCCCCCTCGCCGTCTCTCACGATCCGCCACGCGAGCTCGTTGCAGACCTTCGCCAGTGCGGCGCGGAAGGGTACGGCTCCGTCCGGCGAGCGGAGCTCCGGCCCGCCCCCCGCGCCCGACGCGAGGAGCAGCACGGTGTCGTTCGTCGAGGTGTCGCCGTCGACCGAGATCGCGTTGAAGCTGCCGGCGACCGCCTCCCTCAGCGCCGCCTGAAGGAGCGAGGGCGACGCCGGGGCGTCCGTCATCACGAACGCGAGCATCGTCGCCATGTTCGGGTGGATCATCCCGGCGCCCTTCGCCACGCCGACGACGCGGTACGGCCTTCCCCCCTGGGCGAACGTCGCGCGGGCCACCTTCGGGGCGGCGTCGGTCGTCAGGATCGCGCGAGAGACCGCCTCCAGCCCGCCCGCGGCGAGCCGCGCGAAGGCGTCGGGGAGGAACGTCGTGACCTTCTCGTCGGGGAGGACGACGCCGATCACTCCCGTCGAGGCGACGAAGACCTCCTCGCGAGGGCAGCCCGCGAGGTCGGCCGCGCGTTCCTGGACGCGCCGGGCGGCCGCGAGCCCCTCCGCGCCGGTCACGGCGTTCGCGCAGCCCGCGTTCACGACGACCGCCTTCACACGTCCGCGCCCCTTCTTCAGCGCGGCGCGCGAAAGGACGACCGGGGCGGCCTGGAAACGGTTCTTCGTGAAGAGTGCGGCCGCGTTCGCGCCGCCGGGGGCGAAGAGGAGCGCCACGTCGAGCCCGGGCTTCTTGCGCAGCCCGGCCGGGACGGCCGAGCCGAGGAACCCCTTCGGCAGGTTCATCGGGTGCTCCCCTTTCCGGCGGCTTTCCGTTCCGCCGCGATCCGCGCCGCGGCCCGTCGCGCCGCCTGCGCCACGCGCTTCGGTGCCGTCCCGCCGAGCGCGTCGCGGCGCGCGAGGGCCCGACCGAGGTCGACCGACTCGAGGTCCGCGATCGTCACGCCGTCTGCGGGCGGCAGCTCGAGGAGGCCGACCCCCGAAGCCTCGGCCGAGGCGAAGCGCCGGCCGGCGATCTCGTGCGCCTGGCGGAACGGAACGCCCCGCCGCGCGAGCGCGTCGGCCAGCTCCGTCGTCAGGAGCCGGTCGTCCGTCGCGGCGTCGCGCATCCGCCCGCGGCGGAGCTTCAGTCCCGCGACGAGCGCCGTCAGCGCCGGGAGCGCCGCGTCGAGGACGGCGCGCGTGCGGAAGAGCGGCTCCTTGTCGAGCTGCAGGTCCTTGTCGTAGGCGAGCGGCAGCCCCTTCAGGAGCGCGAGGAGGCCGGCGAGCTCGCCGACCGCCCGCCCCGCGTGGCCGCGGGCGAGCTCCAGGACGTCGGGGTTCTTCTTCTGCGGCATTCGCGACGACCCGGTCGCGAGCGCGTCGGGGAGCTCCGCGAAGCCCGCTTCGTCGGAGGTGAAGAAGACGAGGTCCTCGGCCATCCGCGAGAGGTGCGAGAGGTGGAGCGCGGCGGCGAAGAGGTACTCGACGGCGGCGTCCCGGTCGGCGACGCCGTCGAGGGAGCTCGCCGTCGCGCGGTCGAAGCCGAGGCTCCGCGCGAGGCGCTCGCGGTCGATCCCGAGCGGCGTGCCGGAGAGGGCGCCCGAGCCGAGCGGGCACTCGTTCGCCCGCTTGCGAGCCGCGCGGACCCGGTCCGCGTCGCGCAGGAGCATCTCGACGTAGGCGAGGCACCAGTGACCGAAGGTCACGGGCTCGGCGCGCTTGCCGTGCGTGTAGCCCGGCATCGGCGTCGCCGCCTCCTCGGCGGCTCGCGCGGCAAGGGCTGCGGCGAGGTCGAGGACCGCGCCGTGGAGCGCGTCGAAGGCGCCGCGCAGCCAGAGGCGCAGGTCGGTCGCGACCTGGTCGTTTCGCGAGCGCCCGGTGTGGAGCTTTCCCGCGAGGGGGCCGATCCGCTTGCCGAGCTCGCCCTCGACGTACGAGTGGACGTCCTCGGCGTCGGCGTCGCGCCCCTCGCCCGCCTCCCAGGCCGCGAGGACATCGCGGAGGCCCTTCACGATCCTCCGGGCCTCCGCCGCCGTGAGGACGCCGCAGCGCCCGAGCTCCTCGGCCCAGGCGACCGAGCCGGCGACGTCCTCGGAGATCAGCGCCCGGTCGAACGACCACGAGTCGTTGAACCTCCGGAGGACCTCCGCCGGCCCGGCGGAGAAGCGCCCTCCCCAGAGATCGTGACGGGAGCTCATCCCCACGGCTCGAGGCGAAGCTTCTCGCCCGCCTTCACCGCGTCGTCCGTCGGCGGGACGAGGCGCTTGCGGCCCCGCGTCGGGAGGCCGAAGAGGCGGATGAAGCCGGTGGCGTCGTGCGAGGTGTAGCCGGTCATGTTGAACGACGCGAGGTTCGCCGAGTAGAGCGAGTGCTCGGAGCGGCGGCCGACGACGATCGCCGAGCCCTTGAAGAGCTTCAGCGTGACGTGCCCCGTGACGGTCTCGGTCACCTTCTCCATGAACGCCTCGAGCGCCTCCCGGAGCGGGCTGAACCACTGCCCGTAGTAGACGAGCTCGGCGTAGCGGAGCGCGAGCCGCTCCTTCTCGTGCATCGCGTCGCGGTCGAGCGTGAGCGTCTCCAGCGCGCGAAGCGCCTGGACGAGGAGCGTGCCGCCCGGCGTCTCGTAGACGCCGCGCGACTTGATGCCGACGAGGCGGTTCTCGACCATGTCGATCCGGCCGACGCCGTGCCGCGCGGCGATCGCGTTGAGCTTCGTCAGGAGCTCCGCGGCCGGGAGGAGCTGCCCGTCCACCTCGACCGGGAAGCCCCCGTCGAAGCCGATCGTCACGCGCTCCGGCTCGTCGGGAGCCTTCCGCGGGTCGGTCGTCAGCTTGAACATCGACTCCTCGGGCTCGAACGCCGGGTCCTCGAGCGGGCCGCCTTCGTGCGAGATGTGCCAGAGGTTCCGGTCGCGCGAGTAGGGCTCCTTCTTCGTCACGGGGATGGGAATGCTCCGCGCGGCAGCGTAGTCGATGGCGTCCTCGCGGGAGTTGATCGACCACTCGCGCCACGGCGCGACGATCGTCAGCTCCGGCGCGAGCGCCTGGTAGGCGAGCTCGAAGCGGACCTGGTCGTTCCCCTTCCCCGTGCAGCCGTGGGAGAGCGCGTCGCAGCCCGTCTGGAGCGCGACCTCGACCTGCTTCTTCGCGATGAGCGGCCGCGCCGTCGAGGTGCCGAGGAGGTACTCGTGCTCGTAGACCGCCCCGGCGCGCAGGACGCGCCAGAGGTACTCGCTCGCGAACTCCTCCTTCGCGTCGATCAGGTGGAAGTCGCAAGCGCCCGTGGCGAGGGCCTTCTCGCGGAGGCCCGAGGTCTCCTCGGCCTGCCCGACGTCGACGGCGACCGCGACGACCTCGCAGCCGTAGTTCTCCTTGAGCCAGGGAATGATGATCGACGTGTCGAGGCCCCCCGAGTAGGCGAGGGCGGCCTTCTTGATCTTCGTCGCGCTCATGCGGCACCTTCCTTCAGGGTCTCTTCGAGTGCGTTCAGGAAGGCCGAGAGGGCGGCCTTCGGGATGACGTAGGGAGGGAGGAGGCGGATCACGGTCTTGCGCGCCGTGCCGACGACGAAGCCCTTGGCGAGGAGCTGCTTCTGGATCGGGCCCGCCTCGCGGTCGAGCTCGATCCCGCGGATGAGGCCCGCGCCGCGCACGTCGAGGACGGCCGGGCAGCGCCTCTTCAGCGCGGCGAGCTTCTTTCCGAACCACGCCCCGGTCGCTTCGACCCTGGCGACGAGCCCACCCTCGACGAGCTCGTCGAGGACGGCGAGCCCGAGCCGGCAGGCCACCGGATTCCCGCCGAACGTCGTCCCGTGGTGGCCCGGCTTCACGAGAGAGGCGATCCGCGCGTTCACGAGGACGGCGCCGAGCGGGAGCCCCCCGCCGAGCGGCTTGGCGAGCGTGACGACGTCGGGTACGACCCCCGCCCACTGGAACGCGAAGAGCCTCCCCGTCCTCCCGAGGCCGCACTGGATCTCGTCGAAGACGAGGACGGCGCCCGTCGCGTCGCAGAGCTCGCGCGCGACGCGGAGGTACTCGGGCGTGAGCGGGACGATGCCGCCCTCGCCCTGGATCGGCTCGAGGAAGACGGCGGAGGTCGTCTCGTCGACCGCCGATCGAAGCGCGTCGACGTCGTTCGCGGCAAGGAACGTCACGCCCGGCAGGAGCGGCTCGAACGGCTCGCGATAGGGCGGGTTCCCGGTGAGCGAGACCGCTCCGACCGTCCGCCCGTGGAACGAGTTCTCGAGCGCGACGAGCTTCGAACGGCCTGGGGAAGCGAGGCGGGCGAACTTGATCGCCGCCTCGTTCGCCTCCGTCCCGCTGTTGCAGAAGAAGGCGCGCGCGAGGCCCGAGAGCGTCACGAGCCGCTCGGCGAGCTCGCCCTGCGCCGGCTGGTAGAAGAGGTTCGAGACGTGGAGAAGGTCCGTCGCCTCGGACCGGAGCGTCTTCACGAGGCGCGGGTGGCGGTAGCCGAGCGCGTTGACCGCGATGCCCGCGAGGAGGTCCCAGTAGACCTTCCCCTCCGCGTCGACGAGCTTCGCCCCGCGCCCGTCGCGCGGGTGGAACGGCGTGAAGGAGTAGGTGCCGAGGAGGTAGGAGGCGGCGCGGGCCTCCACGGCGGCGGGGCTTTCGTCAGGCCGGGACAAGGCAGGTCCCTCCCTTCCCCTCGAGGAGGGCCGCCCGGTGGAGCGACGGCCCCGCGACGAGGACCTCGGAGACGCCGGCGTCGATCGCCTCGAGCGCGGCGCGGAGCTTCGGCTTCATGCCGCCCGTCACCGCGGGCGAGGCGAGGAGCGCGCGGCCGGCGCGCGCGTCGAGCCGCTCGATGACCTTTCCGTCGGCGTCGAGGATCCCCTCGACGTCCGTCAGGAAGACGAGCCGCCCCGCCCCGAGCGCCCCGGCGAGGGCCGAGGCGGCCGAGTCGGCGTTCACGTTCAGGAGCGTCCCCTCGCGGCCGAGCGCGACCGAGGCGACGAGCGGCAGGAAGCCGGCGCCGAGGACGGCCGAGAGGAGCTTCGGGTCGCACCGGACGACGCGCCCGACGAACCCGAGGTCGACCCCTTCGACCGCCTCGTGGAACTCGGCCCAGAGCGTGTCGCCGTCGGCGCCCGAGATCCCCGACGCGAGGATCCCCATCGAGCGGAGCTCGGCGACGAGCGTCTTGTTGACGAGCCCCGAGAGGATCGAGACGACGACGTCGAGCGTCTCCGCGTCGGTGACGCGCAGCCCCCCCTGGACCTTCTTCGGGATGTCGAGGGCCTTGAGCATCGCGTCGATCCGCTTGCCCCCGCCGTGGACGACGATGGAGCGCTTTCCCGAGCTCCAGGCCGTCGCGACAGCCTCGAGGGCCGAGTGGCGCAGCGCCTTGTTCTCGAGGAGGCTCCCCCCCAGCTTGACGACGTCGGTCAAAGCAGCCCCTCCGTTTCGGGCAATCCGAAGAGCCGGTTGAGATTCTGGACCGCCTGCGAGGCGGCCCCCTTGAGCAGGTTGTCGATCGCCGAGACGACGATCGCGCGCCGCCCGCCGGGCAGGAGCTTCCAGCCGACGTGCGCCCGCGGCGTCCCGACGACCTCCTTCAGCTCCGGCAGCCGTCCCGCCGGGTGGACCCTCACGAACGGCCGGTCGGCGTAGGCCGCGGCGTACCGCTCCGCCAGGCCCGCGTCCGTGACCTCGCCGGCGAACGAGACGTGGATCGTCGAGAGGATGCCTCGGACGAGCGGCAGGAGGTGCGGCACGAACGTGAACGCCGCGTCGGCCGCAAGCCCGAGCTCCTGCCGCATCTCCGGCTCGTGCCGGTGCGTCCCGGCCGCGTAGGCCTTGTAGCTCCCCGCGACCTCGCAGAACGAGTAGGCGAGCTCGGCCTTCTTCCCCGCCCCCGAGACGCCGCTCGCCGACGTGACGAGGACCGGCTGCGCGCCGTCGAGGAGCGGCGCGAGCGGCTTCAACGCCACGAGGACCGACGTCGGGTAGCAGCCGGGGTTCGCGACGAACCTCGCGCCGTCGAGCTCGGCTCCGCACCACTCCGTCAGGCCGTAGACCGCTTCCGCGAGGAGGCTCGGAGCGGGGTGCTCGAACCCGTACCACGCCGGGTAGAGCGCGGCGTCCTTCAGGCGGAACGCGCCGGAGACGTCGACGACGCGAACTCCCGCAGCGAGGAGGCGGGGGGCGAGAGAGGCCGAGACCTCGTTCGGCGTCGCGAGGATCGCCGCGTCGGGCCGCGCGGCGAGGAGCCCCTCCTCGGCGTACGGCACGACGTCGGGGCCGGTGAGGCCGGCGAGGTCGGGGTGCAGGTCGGCGAACGCCGCTCCCTTCCCTCCCGGGCTCCCGAAGAGGCCGGCGAGAGCGGCACGAGGGTGGCGCGCGAGGAGACGGACGGCTTCCGCGCCGGAATAGCCCGCGGCGCCCACGACGGAGACACGAATCACGCTCGAGGTCCTCATCTTCCGGCTCGCACGTCCGGACTTCAGCCGCGGCGCCTGCGATCGGCCGCGGACGGGTTGGAGAGGCGCGCGGCGAGGGCGCTCGCGGCGGCGGGATCGGGGGTGGCGACGAAGACCGTGTCGTCGCCCGCGATCGTCCCGACCGCCTCCGGCAGGGCGGCCTCGTCGACGACGCGCGCGATCGGGTGCGCGCCCGCGGGCGGGGTCTTCAGGACGACGAGGGAGCCCGCGACGCGGACCGAGAGGACCGCCTCGGCGAGGGCCTTCTCCAGCCGCTCCGCCCGGCGCTGGGCGTCGACCCCCGGGTCCGGCGACCCGGGGAGGGCGTAACCCCGTGGCGTCTTGACGAGCCCGAGCTCGCGCACGTCGCGCGAAAGGGTCGGCTGCGTCGCCTCGAACCCGCGCTCCGCGAGGATGCGCTGGAGCTCCTCCTGCGACCGGACGGCCTCCTCCCGCACCACGCGCAGGATGGCGTCGCGCCGCCGAAGAACGGATGCGATTGAATGTGTATTCACGTTAACGAGATAATATTCATTCAACCGACGGCCCGTCAACCGGGAAGTGCCGCCCGGGGCAAGACCGGTGACAGCGGCGTGAAGCCCGGGCCCGGAAACCCTCTCCCGAACGCCCGCTCCGCCTCGCTGAGGGTTCGTCGCCGCCCGCGGCAGCCGCGAGATACCATCTCAGCTTCGGCACCAACTGATGCCTCTGAATCATTGAAGAGGCCTCCGGCGGTCCGAATAATCCGCGGCCGGGGGTACTCGTGACCGACAGCACCCGGACTGAGCTCTTCGACCGGCTTCGCGCCGGCATCGTCCTCCTGGTCGTCCTCGCAGCCTCCTTCGCCCTCGCCGCGACGGCCTCGGCGAAACCGCCGACGGACGACGACTGCCTCGCCTGCCACTCCGAGCCGGCGGGCAAGGGGAAGAAGGCCCCGAAGAAGGCGCTCTCCGCCTCCGTCCACGGAGAGGCGGGGCTCGCGTGCGTCGACTGCCACGCCGACCTGGCGAAGCTCAAGGAGCTCCCGCACGGCCCGAAGGTGGCCCCCGCCGACTGCACGACCTGCCACGACTCCGTCGCCGAGAGCCACGCCTTCCACCCGATGATGAAGGACGACCCGACGGCCATCGCCTGCGCCGACTGCCACGGCGCGCACGACGTCGTCCGGGTCGCCGACCCCGGCTCGCCCCTCGCGGGCGCCGCCGTCGGAAAGGTCTGCGCCACGTGCCACGAGACCGAGGTCGGACTGTTCGCCGACTCGGCTCACGGCCGCGCCGTGGCGGCCGGGGTGAAGGACGCCCCCGCCTGCCTCACCTGCCACAAGACCGCTCTTGTCTCCGTGCCCGACGGCGCCCCGCCCGCGAGCGCCAAGCAGGCCCAGGAGAAGCTCTGCCTCGCCTGCCACCTCGACAACGAGGACGTGCGCGCGCGCGTCTCGCCGGGAGCCGGCTTCATCGCCAAGTACGAGGAGAGCGTCCACGGCCGGGCCCTCCTCGCGGGGAACGAGAAGGCCGCGAACTGCGTCGACTGTCACGGCGCGCACACCGTCCGGAAGAAGTCCGCCGACGGCACCGGCCCCACGCCGCTCGACATCGAGAAAACCTGCGCGCGCTGCCACACCCGGATCGACGAGGCCTTCGCGAAGAGCTCCCACGGGAAGGCCCTCGCGCGCGGGGTCCGCGAGGCACCGACCTGCACGACGTGCCACGGCGAGCACAACATCCTGAAGGCGAGCGACCCGAACTCCCCGGTCGCCGCCGCGAACGTCGCCCAGAAGGTCTGCACCCCCTGCCACTCCTCGCTCCGCCTCTCCGAGAAGTACGACATCAAGAGCGACGCCTTCAAGACGTTCGAGGAGAGCTTCCACGGCCTCGCGGTGAGGGGCGGGCAGGCGAACGTCGCGAACTGCGCGAGCTGCCACGGCTCTCACGAGATCCTCCCCTCCTCGGACCCCGCCTCGCGCATCCACAAGGACAACCTCGTAAAGACCTGCGGAGAGTGCCACCCGGGCGCCGGCGCCCGTTTCGCGCAGGGGAAGATCCACGTCGACGCCACCTCGAAGGACGAGGAGCCTCTCCTCTGGTGGATCGGCTTCATCTACGCGGGCCTCATCGTCGGGACGATCGGCGGCATGGCGGCCCACAACATCCTCGACTTCGTGAAGAAGTCGCGCCACCAGCACCACGTCCGCCACGGCCTCGTCGAGGTCGAGCCGGCGCCCCACCGCCTCTACCTGCGCATGACGCTCGAGGAGCGCCTCCAGCACGGCGCCCTGGCGATCAGCTTCATCGTCCTCGTCATCACCGGCTTCATGCTCCGGTTCCCCGACTCCTGGTGGGTCGTCGCGCTGCGGAACCTCTCCTCCTCGGCCTTCGAGGCGCGGAGCTGGATCCACCGCATCGCCGCGATCGTCATGTGCCTCGCGTCGGCCTACCACCTCTACTACGTGATCTTCACGGCGCGCGGGCGGCAGCTCGTCAAGGACCTCTGGTTCCGCCTCAGGGACGCCCGCGACCTCCTGGACATGCTGAAGTACAACCTCGGGATGACCCCGGTGAAGCCGAAGCTGGACCGCTTCAGCTACATCGAGAAGGCCGAGTACTGGGCCCTCATCTGGGGAACGATCGTCATGGCCGCCACGGGCTTCGCGATGTGGCTCGACAACAGCTTCATGAACCTCTTCGGGAAGCTCGGCTACGACGTCGCCCGGTCGGTCCACTACTACGAGGCGATCCTCGCGACTCTCGCGATCATCGTCTGGCACTTCTACTTCGTGATGTTCAACCCCGACTCCTACCCGCTGAACACCGCCTTCTGGACCGGCCACCTCTCCCACAAGGAGATGGAGGAGGAGCACCCGCTCGAGCTGGAGCGGATCCTCGAGGCCGAGGAGAGGGAGCGCGCGAAGGCGGAGATGGCCGAGGCCGAGGGCGACGCGAAGGACCCGGAGAAGCCGAAGGCCTGACGCCCCCCCTTCCAGCTCGAACACGGAAGGGCCCGGTCCGCGAGGACCGGGCCCTTCGTTCCTTCAGCCTGCCGCGACAGTCGCGTGGGCGTAGAGGGGGCCCGGCATCGGATGGGCGAGACGCCAGACGACCTGCATCGGGCGCTCGCCCTCCCACGACTCGAGCGTCACCTTGCCGAGGAACGCGTAGGCCTCCGCCACGCCGTTCGCCTGCTCCTGCACCTCCCGAACGAAGAGGACGACGTTGCTCGTACCGGAGACGTACCGCCTTCCGGCCTCCGTCCCTGCGTGCGCCGAATTCTGGCTCTCCCAGTGAAAGAGCGACGGCGAGATCGCGTAGTCCCGGTACATCGTCGTGGGGGAGAAGTTCCCCTCCGTCTTTCGAAGGGTCACGAGCAGAACGTCCGTGTTGCTCGCCGGCTCGAAGTAGACGCCCCCTTGAAGGCGCGGAATGCCACTCGCCCCGCCCGCCCGCAGCGCGGCCAGGATCTCGTCCTGCCGGTAGCGCGCGTGAAGCTGGAGAGGCACCGGCCCGAGGTCGCGCCAGTCGAGCACTCCTTCTCGCCGGCTGTCGTCGAGGTAGTCCACGAGTTGCCCGAGCTCCTCCCGGTATCTCGAATCCTCCCGGGCCGCCTCGAGCGCCGCAATCGCTTCCGCCGGCCGACGGACGTCGAGGAGCGCCGCCGCCGCCATCGCCGCGAGCCTCTCGGCGCGCTCCCCCGCCGGCAGCTGCTTCCCGGTAGCCAGGTCCGCGAGGAAGCCGAGCCGAAGGGGGTCGTTCACGTGGAGGATGCTGGCGAGCCGCGCATGGCGTTCGCGAGCCTCGTCGCCCAGGGGCTCCCCACCGAATGCCGCGTGCCGCAGCGAGCTGAAGCTCCGCCTCCCCGCGCCTCCGGTATAGAGCTCCACGGCCTCGACGCCGGCCTCTCGAAGGAACTCGCCGACGGTCGCCCCGGGTCCGAGCGCCGCCAATTCCTGCGCCAGCCAACGCTGTCCGGACCCGATGTTCCGGCGGATGCTCTCGAGGACGACCTGCATCGCCCTCGGGTCGAGCTGCATCGCGCAGCCGGGCGGGAGGTACGGGAACCCCGACTCGATCTGCCGCGCCACCTGCCGCGTCGTCCCTCCGAGGAGCGCGCGAAAGCGTCTGTCGAAGCGGAACTCCCGCCGCGCGTTCCCGATGAAGTCGAGAACCGTCAGGCACGGCTTCTCACGGTGCAGGCGCAGCCCTCGTCCGAGCTGCTGGAGGAAGACCGTCGCGCTCTCGGTGGGACGCAGGAAGAGGACCGTGTCGAGGGTCGGGATGTCGACCCCTTCGTTGAAGAGGTCGACGGTGAAGAGGGCCTGCAGATCGCCCGACTCGAGCCGGCGGACGGCCGCCTCCCGATCCTCCGACGGTGTCTCGCCGACGACCGCCTCGCTCGCTATGCCCGCCTCCCCGAATCTCTCGGCCATGAATCGGGCGTGCTCCACCGAGACGCAGAACCCGAGCGCCCGCATCCGCCGAGGGTCGGCGACGCGCCGCTCGACCTCCTGAAGGACGAGCCGCGCCCGCGCCTCCGCGCCGCCGGCCACGACGTAGCGCCGCGCCAGCTCTCCCCGGTCGTAGCCCCACCCCCGCTTCCACGCCACGTCGTCGAGATCGACCGAGTCCTTCACGCCGAAGTACTGGAACGGCGCGAGGAGCCCCTGCTCGAGGGCCTCCCAGAGGCGCATCTCGTACGCCGTCCGTCCGTCGAACCAGCGCCGCACGTCCTTTCCGTCGAACCGCTCCGGCGTCGCCGTCAGGCCGAGGAGGACGCGCGGCCTCACGTGCGCGAGGAGCCGTTCGTAGGTCGGCGCCTCCGCGTGGTGGAACTCGTCGACGATGACGGCGTCGAAATGCTCGGCGGGCAGCTCTTCCGCGAATGACATCCGCGAAAGCGATTGGATCGTCGCGAAAACGTGCTCTCCCCGGGCCACCTCGTGTCCACCCGTCAGCAGCTCGCCGAAGCCGGGGTCCCTCAGGACGGCCGCGAATGCGTCGCGGCTCTGCGTCAGGATCCGCTCGCGGTGGGCGACGAAGAGGAGCCTGGCCCGCGGGAGCTTCGCCCGCAGCTCGCGGTAGTCGAACGCCGCCACGAGCGTCTTGCCGGTCCCCGTCGGCGCGACGACGAGGTTCTTCCAGTGGCCGTGCTCCCGTTCAACCCGCAGCGCCTCAAGCATTGGCTCCTGGTGCGGGTGGGGCGAGAGGTCGAGCCTCAGCGCCGGGCCCCGCTCCTCTCCGGACGCCCTCTGCGCTGCGAGAGCCCGCACGACCCGCTCGCGGTCGCGGCCCGGCTCGTACGGCTCGAACTCGTCGGCTTCCCAGTACGACTCGAACGCCGCCCGGAACTTCGCAAGGAGCAGGGCCGAGTCGCGCCAGGAGAGCCTGACGTTCCACTCGAGCCCCTCGTGGAGCGCGGCGTGTGAGAGGTTCGAGGAGCCTATGTAGGCCGTGTGGCTGCCGCTCTCACGGTGGAAGAGCCACGCCTTCGCGTGGAGGCGCGTTCGGCGGTCGTCGTACGAGATCCGCACCTCGGCGCCGATTTCCGCGAGCGCCTCAAGGGCCCGGACCTCGCTCGCGCCGATGTACGTCGTCGTCAGGACACGCACCGGGGAGGCGCCGCCGCGCTCCCTCCCCCGCTCGATGACGGCCCCCAGGGCTTCGAGCAGCACCCGCAGGCCGCTCCACTTCACGAACGCGCAGAGTAGGTCCACCCGATCGGCGGTCGCCAGCTCCCGCGCGAGCTCGCTCGCGAGCGACGGCTCGCCGGAGGCGTTCACGAGGAGCGCGCTCTCGGCGAGCGGCGTCTCGGGCAGGACCACCGGAGGCAGGGCCCCGAGCGCAGGCCGGGGCCGAACGAGGCGCAGGTGCCGCGGCCCGTCGACGCGGAGTTCTCCTTCGCCGAACGGCGACTCGGCGCAGTGCTCGTGAGCCGCCTGAGCAAGGGTCGCGAGAATCCGGTTCAGGATCTCGAACCGGCGTCGCTGTCTTTCGGCCGGATCGCCCTGCACCGAAGCGAGGACTCGTTCGACGAGCGGCTTCAGGTGCGCCGCGACGAACGACGGCGTCCGCCCCAGATCGAGGTCCGCGATCGCCGCCTCGCGCCCCGGCCCGACATCCCCGACGAGCGCCTTCAGCGCATCGTCGAGGAGATGGTCGTAGACGCCGTCGGCGAGCCGCCCCCGCACGTCGCCAGGGTACTCGAGCAGACGCCCGGGCCGCCAGCCGAAGAGGCTCCGGACCAGTCCCGTGGCGTCCCGTTGGCTCAACAGCCCGGGGGAGCTCCATTCCTGGCGCGAGCTCGATACCCTCGAAGGGATGGCGAGGGCCCGATTCTGTCCGTCCGTTCCCGCGGGCTCGCCGCTCCTCGACCATCTCTGCGGCTCGCTCTCTCGCTCCGGCGGCAGCCTGCTTCGGGTCGAGGGAACGGACCGGGTCGGCTTTCGTATCTCGTTCGAGGATCCCCTCTGCAGGCCTTCGGGCTTCAGCGGCTTCCTATACCGTCTGACCTTCGCCGGCACCCGGCGAACTCGGGCGGGCACGACGGTCTGCTTCCCGGCCTCCTCCGATGTTCGATCCGGCCGGCGAGACCCCTTCGGTCTGTTTACCCGCGTCCTCCTCGGCGTCGACCCCGCCCTTGGGTTCATCGTCGGCTTCGATCCCTCCCGGCACCACCCGGAGGACGAGCCTCTGCGCGTCTCGATCAGCGCCAGGGACATGCGCGTCACGCTGGAACGCGGATGGCATTCGTGGCTCCGCGAGGGATGGGAACGACGGGACTTCGACTTCGCGGAGGCTCTCGTCGGCTTCCGGAGCGAGCGACTCCTCGCATACCTCGAGTTCGAGCGGCTCGCCGCTGGCCTCGACACCGGACACCGCAGCCTTCTCGCGGACACGCTCTTCGACGCCACACGGAGGCGCAGCCGCCGGACGTGACGCCCCCGCATGCGTCGTCGCTCCCGGCTGGTCCACCGCCCCGCGAGCCTGTCGACGACCCGCTCGGGCGCGGATCGCGAGGCCGGGCGGTCGCGGATCCCCGGGTACCGGTCCCCTCACCTTCATGCAACGAGGAGGGAGTCGGCTCGGCCGCCCCCCTCCTCGCCCGCGCGGCGCCCTCCGCGCCTGCCCCTCCCGCCTACTTCAGCCCGAGCTGCGTGAGGATCTCCGGGTTCTCCTCTTCCATAGCGAGGACCTGGTGGCACGCCTCGCAATCTGCGGAGACGGTCGTCCCGTCCTTCGCCTCGAGGTTCCCGTTGTGGCAGCGGAAGCAGCCCGGGAAGTCCTCGTGCCCGATGTTGTTCGGGTGGTAGCCCCAGTCGAGGTCCATGTTCGGGAAGACGTTCCGGAGGTAGACCGACTGGACGGCCTTCACGGCCCGGTCGAGCTCGGCCTTCTTCGCGGCCGCGACGTCCGGGTGCTCCGAGGCGTAGAAGGCCCGGAGGCCCGCCTCGATCGCCTTCGCGGCCTCCTCCTGCGAGGAGTACTTCGCCTTCAGGAGCTCGAGGGCCTTCTTCTTGACGAACGGCAGGTCGCGGCTGATCGCCCCGGCGGTGATCTCGCGATCGAGGCCGCGGTGCGGAAGCTCGAACGCATGGGTCGGCCGGTTGTGGCAGTCGACGCAGTCCATCGAACGGGTCTCGCCCGCCGCGAGCTGCTCGGGCGTCGCCTTGACCTCGGTGCTCGCGAACTCCACTTCCTTGCCGGTGTCGTCCTTCCAGGTGACGCGGGCGATCTGCTGTCGGCGCCCGTCGATCGCCGTGTAGCTGATGCGCGACCCGGCGTCGAGGTGGCGGCCGTGGATGCCCACGGTCCCCTGCGCGTTGTGCCCGCCGACGTGCATCACGAGGACGGTCGTCAGCTCGGTGCTCTTCTCGTCCTCGGCGTACTTCTTCTTGATGACGACGCGGTCCCCGGTGAACCGCTGGGGCCAGTGGCACTGCTCGCACGTCTCCCGCGCCGGACGGAGGTGGTGGACCGGCGACGGGATCGGCTTCGAGTAGGTCTTGAAGGCGACCGCGAAGACCTGGCGGGTGCCGGAGAGCTTCGACTTCACGAACCAGGAGGCCCCTTCGCCGATGTGGCACTCGACGCAGCCGATGCGGGAGTGCGGCGAGCCTCGGTAGGCCGCGAGCTCCGGGGCCATCACGGTGTGGCAGGCCTCGCCGCAGAACTCGACGGAGTCCATCACCTCGAGCCCCTTGTAGGAGGCGAAGCCGACGATCGTGGCGTTCAGGAGCGTCGCGGCGACGACGAACGTCGCGACGCGGCGGACCTTCGGCGATCCGAAGTCGACCGGCGGAGGCGGCTCGGCGGCCCTCCCGGCCTTCTTGTCGCGCCAGCGCTGGAGGAGGTAGCCCGCGGGGATCAGGAGGAGCCCGGCCACGAAGAGGGCCGGCAGGATCATGAAGAGGATGATCCCGGAGTAAGGGTGTCCGTGCCCGCCGCGGAGCAGCTCGATCACCCAGAGGAAGACCATCGAGATCCCGGTCGCGGTCGTGACGACGACGCCCGCCTGGCTGAGCCGGTTCTGTCCGAGGATCCTGAAGATCGTCCGCCCCCAGAGGGCAGTCCGTTCGCGAGCGGTGGGCATCTGGTCTCTCCTCCTCCGGCGTAGTTTCCCATGGGCCGCGCTTCGGGCCGGATGCGCACCCCGTGGCCCTCGGCTCGTTGCCCGGCCGAACGGTCGCGCTTGACGCCTCGCGGCAAAGGGAGAAGATTGCCGGCAGGGCGGATCGAGCGACCGCCTCGGCGTGGCGGGGGGGTGCAGCGTGGCGAGAAGCGTGCGGGATCAGACCACGGCACGGCCGGTCCGCAAGAAGCTGCTCTACTTCGCCCCGAGCCGCGCCCATTCCGACAGCCTGCTCGCGGCGCTCTCGGAGCAGCTCGGAGCGACGCGCATCCGCGAGGACGGGGCGACCGTCCTGCGTCTCGGCGACACCTCCTTCCGTTTCGTTCTCCGGCAGGACCCTCTCGAGGCCCACGAGGCGCTCCACCGGGAGTACTTCAACGGCGTCGTTCTCGACCTTCGGGCGGTGCCAGGTCCGGCCTCGCGCCTCGAGGAGACCTTCGAGCGATCTCTCCGCCTCCTCGACCTGATGGACGCCGAGCCCGACCCGGAGCTTCGCTTCGGCTTCCATCGCATCCTCGCCCTCCTCTCGGGACCCGACTCCGTCGTCGTGGACGACCGCATCCGTCTGCTCGGCGCCCGCGGCGTCGGGCGGGTCCTCCGGGACCCTTCCCCCGGAGCCGGGGAGCGCCGCGGTCCCCGCCTCCCGCCTTCGGCCGAGCTCGGACGCCTCGTCGGCGGCGAGCTCGTCCGGATGACGACGGGGCGCCGCGTCGGGTCGAGGGCGCTCTGCGCCTCCGGGGGCGGGATCACCGGCATCTACTTCGAGATGGGCGCGCTGAAGTGCCTGGCCGACTGTCTCCCGCCCGGCGCGCTGAACGCCTTCGACATGTACTTCGGGATCAGCGCGGGCGCGGTCCTGACGGGGATCCTCGCGAACGGCTACTCGATCGACGAGTTCATGGCGTCGATCGCCGGCCCCGGCTGCGAGCGCATCCCTCCTTGCGACCTCTCGCTCCTGAAGATGTCGCACGTCAACCTCGCGAGTCTCGCGGCGCCGCTGGAGACGGCGACGCGGGCGCTCGCGGCCGGCCTCGCGGACCTCGTCCGCGGACGGGTCAGCCCGTCGCTGTCGTCGCTCTTCCTCGACTACTCGGACTTCCTCGCGGCGCCGTTCCGGGCCGACGGCTACGAGGCGATGCTCCGCTACCTCTTCACGCAGCCGGGCGCCTCGAACGACTTCCGGAAGCTCCCCCGCCGCCTCTTCGTCGGGGCGACCGACCAGGACGCCCGCGAGCACGTCCTCTTCGGCGAGCCCGGGCTCGACGACGTGCCGATCAGCCTCGCCATCCAGGCCTCTCTCAGCATCAACCCGGCCTTTTCGTCGACGAAGATCGGGGAGCGTTACTACGTCGACGGCGCCGTGACGAGGACCTCCGACTTCACCGAGGCGATCCGGAGGGGGGCGGACCTCATCTTCGTCCTCGACCCGCTCGTCCCGTACGTGTCGAAGGGAACCGCCGGCTTCGCGAACCGCCGGGGGGTCCTCTACAACGCGGATCAGGACATCCGGACCGTCTCGTACACCCGCTTCGAGACGACGCGCCGCTGGGTCCTCCGGCAGCACCCCGAAGTGAGCCTCTACGCGTTCCTCCCGGCGAACCGCCAGCGGAAGGTCCTCTCCGTGAACCCGATGGACCACCGTCCGTTCCTCGCGGTCTGGCGCGGCGCCTACCTCTCGACGCTCCAGAGGATCCACCTCCTTCGCCACAAGATGTGCGGAGACCTCGCCGCCCACGGCCTCGCTCTCGACACCTCGAGGGCGGACGCAGTGGCCGCGCGGCTGGAGGCCACCCCGGAGCCTTCGTTCGCAGACTTCTTCCCCGACGGAAAGGTCGCCGTCGCGAAGGGGATGAAGCCGGGACGGGCGCTCCGGCTCGCAGGCGCCCCTCCCAACGAGGAGGTCGTCTGCCGGGCGGGAGATCGGAGACCGGCCGTCGCCTGAGGCGTCAGCGGGGCGAGACCCGGAACCGGACCCCGACCAGGACTCGGCTCTTCGCCGAGATCGGCTTCCCCTTGAACGTGGCCGGTGAGTAGGCGAGCTGCTCGCGGGCCGCGTCGGCGACGACCTCGTCGACCTCGGGGGCGACCCCGCGGACGACGCGGACCGATCCGACGCTCCCGTCCGAGTTCACCAGGACCTCGAGCTCGACCTGACCGGCGAGGCCGGCGTGGCGCCGCATCAGCTCCTCGTCGTAGACGGGGCGGACGTCCGAGGAGCGGACCGGCGGGATCGCGCCCGGAGGCAGAGCGGGCGGAACGGTCGGCGTCGGGACCTCGGTCGGCGTCGGAGTCGGTTCGGGCGACGGCGTCTCGGTCGGCGTCGGCGTCGCCTCCACCGCGGCCGCCGTCGGCTCGACGACGACGATCGGTCCGGATCCCGGGTCGGGCGTCGCGTCGGGCTCCGGCGTGGGGACGGCGGCCGGTGTCGGGACCGGCGTCTCGATCGGCGCGGGAGAAGCCCAGGGCAGCTGCGGCGCCACCTTGTCCCAGACGACGAGCGCGAGGACGACGGAGTTGACGCCGAGGAAGAGAACGAGGAGGACGACGAGGCCCGACCTCCGCGGCGCCGCCGCGGGAGCCGGCGCGGGCGGACGCGGCCTCGGGCGGGGCGCCGCGGGCGCCGGGGCGGGAGCGGGCGCCGCGGCGAAGACGGGCTGCGACGCCACGACGGTCGGCGCGTCGGCGACGGCGCGGGCAGGCGGGGGCGCGAGCGCCGCCCGGAGCGCTTCGGCGAACGCGCCGCAGCTCTCGAAGCGCCCGGCCGGCTCCTTCGCGAGGACCCGCTCGAAGACGGCGTCGACGGCGGGCGGGATTCCCGGCCGGAGCGAAGACGGCGGGGGCGGCGCCTGCGCGACGATCCGCATCATCACGACGGCCGGGGCCGCGTTCGGCCCCCACGGGAGCTGCCCCGCCAGCATCCGGTAGGCGAGGACGCCGAGCGAGAACTGGTCCGACGCCGGGGTCAGCGACTGCCCGCGCGCCTGCTCGGGGGAGAGGTACATCGGCGTCCCCATGAGCGTCCCGGTCGCGGTCAGCCCGGAGCGGTCGGCGACGTTCTTGGCCAGGCCGAAGTCGCCGAGGACGATCCGCCCGCTCTGGTCGAAGAGGACGTTCACGGCCTTGATGTCGCGGTGGATGATCCCCCGCGCGTGGGCCGCGTCGAGCGCGGACGCGAGCGCCTCGACCCATTCGCAGACGGTCTCGGGCGACGGCGGAGGGCCGGCGTCGAGGCGCGAGCCGAGCGTCCCGCCCGAGAGGTACGGCATCTCGATGTAGGCGACGCCGTCCTCGACGCCGAAGCCGTAGATCGGGAGGACGTTCGGGTGCTCGAGCTGGGCCGCGGTCCTGGCCTCGCGCCGGAATCGCGCGTCGAACTCCGGCAGGCTCGAGATCGTCTCCTTGACGACCTTCACCGCGATGCGCCGCTCGAGCGAGAGGTCGATCGCCTCCCAGACCTCCGCCATTCCCCCTTCGCCCAGCTTCCGGACGAGGCGGCAGTTCCCCAGTCGCGTCCCTTCGGCCAGCGGCATCCCGGCGGTCGTCCTCCCGGATCGGTCGGGCGATGTTAGTCGATCGGCCGCGACGCGGCCGGCGCTCTACTCGAGGTTCACGGTGGCTCGCCACGCCCCCATGGCGATCTCGTCGCCATGGGCCAGGCGGGCGCGCGTGACGACGGCTCCGTTCACCGTCGTGCCGTAGCGGCTTCCGACGTCCTCGAGCCAGTAGGTCCCCTTTCCGGAGAGGAGAACACGCGCGTGGTGCCTCGAGACGCCGGGCAGCCGGACGATCACGTCGTTCTCGCGGGCCGCGCCGATCGTCAGGACCTGCCGGTCGAGGAGGTGGACCTCTCCCATGTTGTCCGCCAGGTGAGGCCCGGCCGCGCCGCGGGGCGATGGCTCGCGCACGCCGGCCGATCTCGTCGGGGGGGACGCCATGACGCAAGGATACCCGCCGGACGTCACTGGCGCACCCTCGAAGGTACCCTCGGACGCGGCGTGCCCGTTCCGGCCTCTTCGGCGGTGGCATGGTCGGCGCGGCCCCCCCCGACGCGGACCCGTGGTGGCCGGGCTCTGCGTCGCACGCCGAGACGAAGCGGTTGACACGGCTCCTCGCACGGGACGAGCATCCCGACCGATGCTCCTCGACAGGCTCCTCCGCCCGATCGCCGGGCTTTTGCTCGTCGCCCTCGCGCCCCTCGCGCTCGACGGCTGCGTCTCGGTCGGCCTCACCCGGAGCGCCGCCGAAGGCGCGGAGACGGGAGAGGTCGCCGTATCCGTCTATCGGAAAACGGCCGAGCGCAACGCCGGGCTCCTCGTCGCGTTTCCCGTCCTCTCAGAGCTGCAGAAGGTCGAGGGAGGCGCCCGCACGACCGTCGCGCGCTCGATGGCGGCTTCGTGGTCGGTCCCCGGGGTGCCGCCCGGCCGGTACGTCCTCCGCGTGGCCCGGAAGATCGACGAGCGCGGGGACGTGGTTCCCCTGAAGAAGCCCTACTCCCGCGAGTTCGACGTCGCGGCCGGAGAACGGGTCGAGGCCGCCGTCGTCCTCGAGAAGGTCCCCGTCGGGTGGATCGTCCTCGCGGCCGTCACGGTCGTCCTCCTCGTCGTCCTCGCCATCGAGCTCGCCGAGGAGGTCGATCTCCCGCCGCCGCCCGCCCTGCCGGTCTCGGACCTCTTCCTCCACGTCGCGCTCGCGTTTCCGTGGGGCACGGCCACGGGTCCCGGGGCCGTCGAGCCCGGCGTGGCCGACGTCTTCCCCGCGCCCGGCTCGGTCGTCGCCGCCCGCCGCGTCGCCGTCAGCTTCCTGATGTCCCGGCCGCTCGATCCGGACGCGATCGAATCGGACGCGGTCCTCGCCGTCGGCTCGCTCTCCGGCGAGATCCCGGGCGAGGTGGCGTGGCAGGCGGGCGACCATCTCCTCCGGTTCCTCCCCTCCCGCGACTTCCGGTCCGGCGAGGAGGTGACGGTGACGCTCGATCTCGGGAGAGTCGCCTCGACCGAAGGACGGAGCGGCAGCGGCCGCGCGTCGACGACCTTCCGGATTCCCTGAGCCTCAGGCGGCTCCGCCCGCGGCCCTCCTCGGCGGCGTCTCCGCTCCGGCACCGGCGTCCGCGACGGGCCGCAGACCTCCCCTTCGTCCCGCCCTGAGCAGGAACGCGGCGAGCAGGCCCAGCATCAGGGCGAGGAACGCCTGGGCCGCGAGGAACGCGACCGGCTTCACGACCGCGAACGCGGGGTGGACGAACCGGACGAGCCAGCCCGTCCCTTCGGAGAGGAACGTCGTGCCGAACGTGCCGATCACGAAGAACGCCTTCAGCCTCCGCGGTCCGGGGACGAAGACGTACAGGTGCGTCAGGACGAGGAGGACCATCGCCATCATCGCGAAGTGCCCGTGCGACGACTCCACCATCGACCCGAACGTGCGCGCCGGCTGGAAGGTCTCCTCCGAGCCGCGGTAGTAGTTGACGACGCTCGCCGCGGAGAGCCCCATCCGGGAGAAGTACATCCCGAAGTTCGAGGCCCAGAGGCCCGTCAGGAAGACGAACGTCCCCCAGAGCGTGAGACGGGTGAGCGGGTTGTTCTGGTAGCCGCCCTGCTCCATGTACTTCATCGTCTCCTCACCTCGCCGGCCTGGCCGGCGGGCCGATCTGCGCGTCGAGCGCGAGGACGCGCCGCGCGGCGGCCGCGATCGCCCGCGTCGTCAGCGTCGCTCCGGTGACGTGGGCGAGGGCGCGTCCCACGAAGAGCCCGTCTCCGGGCCGTTTCCCCTCCACGCGGCGGAGCCACCCGTCTCGCGGGAGATAGTCCTGCGGCTCGCCGAACGCGAGGACGTCGACGCTCCGGAGGCTGCCGTCGGGCGCGACGACGATCATCAGGACCTCGCGGGCCGTCCTCACGACGTGGTCGTCGAAGTAAGCCGACCCGAGGTGCGCCCCCTCGGGCGAGAACGCGGCGTAGCGCGTGACGACCGCCGACTCGACCGGCGCCTGAGCCGCCTTCCGCGCCGCCTCCACCTGGGCGGGCGTGAGGTACGCGGTGGAGCGGACGACCCGCGCCGGCGACGGGAAGACGCGGGCGAGGGCCTGCTCCTGCGTCTCGAAGACGGCGGCGCCCGCCGCGCCCGGAAAGAGCGCGGCGAGCGCGAGGAGGACGGCGGCCGGCCGGATCCGGCCGGGTCTCCGGCGCGTCACGGGATCAGAAGAGGTAGGCGAGAGCGACATTCCACTGCGGGACCCCCGTGCCCGCGGCGTCCTCGTAGTCCTGCCAGTCCACCTTGAGGGCAAGCTGGGGGATCGGCTTGAAGTCGAGCCCGACGGTCCAGGCCTTCTTCTCGTTCGCGCCGTCCCGCGTCCATCCGGCGGGGACCTCCTTCTGCGTGTCGGTCTTCTCCCACCTCACGAACGGAGTCAGCGCCATCTGCGTGCCGGGAGCGAGCCGCGAGAGGACCTCGTAGCCCGCGGAGAGGTAGTACCCCTCCTGACGCTCGCCGATCGACCTCGACCCCGTCAGGCCGAGGGACCGGTTCAGGAGCGCGGCGTCGTCGACCGCGACGCGGGCGTAGACGCCCCGCAGCCAGAGCCCGCGGAACCGCCAGTCGGCGTGGACGTCGAACGTCGTCGTCCGGGCGCCGAACGACTGCCCGTCCGCGACGAGGTCCTTCCCCGACTCGCCGGTGAAGAACGAGACGCCCGCGAGGAGCCCCGGAACGGAGACGAGGTCGACCCGCCCCGTGAAAGCGAGGTTGTCTGCCGTCGCTCTCGCGCCGTTCTGCCGCCCCCCGCGGATCCCGTTCGCGGCGTTGAACGACGACGCCGAGAGGCTCTCGGTCAGGTAGAGCTTGTAGGCGACCGGCCCCGCCTCGCCGAAGACGCCGACTCCGTTCGCCCGCCAGGTCGAGGGGAGGATCCGGCTCTCGGTGTCGGGGCGGCGGGCACCGAGGTAGGTCGTCGGCTCGTGCATCTCGTTCACGAGTCCGACCGGCGCGAGGAGGAGGCCGGCCCGGAGGTTCACCTCGTCGCGGAGCATCGCGTCGAGCGTCAGGAACTCGACCGAGACCTCGCCCCCCTTCCCCGTCGAGGCGTGCTCGTACTCGATCTCGCTGTTCAGGACGAAGGTCTTGTCGAACTTCCAGCCGAGGTAGACGACGGCCCGGAGGTAGTCCCACTCGTTCGTCTTTCCGGACCAGGCGCCGTCCTCGCGCGTCGCGTCGAAGTTCTGGTAGAGCGACTCGCCGTAGCCTCCGATCGAGAGGCCGGAGCTCTTTGCATAGACCTTCGAGGCGGCGGGGCCGAGGCCCCACTTGCCGGTGGCTCCCGCCGGCGGGGCGGGGTCGGACGCGTCGCCGAGGCGGCGCGCCTCGAGCTCGCGCGCGAGGACCTCGATGCGCCGGGCGAGCTCCTCGTTGGAAGGCGCCTCGGCCGAGCCGGCCTGCGGAGGAGCCGGAGCGGGCTCGTCGGAGCGGGCCGGGCCCGCGATGAGGGTCAGGGCACAGATCGGGAGCGCGAAGAGCGCCCTCGAGGTGGGGTTCATCGATCTCTCCTTCGAGGTGGATTCAAGGTCTGATCGCGGCGGCCTCGGGGCCGCGCTGTGGCGACCGGAGTCGGACGAAAGGGGCCTCGGCGATCGTCTCGAGCTCGCCCGCCGCGGCCGGGAGGACGAACGCGACCTCGCCCGAACGGCGGAACGGCCCTTCGGACCCGGCGCGTCGGAACCCGGCCGGCCCCTCGACGGCCCACGCCGTCGAGAGAGCGTCCGCGAGCGCGCCGGACGAGGCGAGGACGGTCACCGAGCCCACCGCGAAAACGAGCTCTCCCGTGCGGGGATCCAGGAGGTGACCCGCCTCCCGCCCGTCGACGATCCGCGCGCGCTCGGAGCTCGACGAGGTGGAGAGGGACGCGTCCCGGAGGCGGACGGAGAGGACCGGAGACGAGGCGTCGAAGGGCGAGACGACGTGCGCCTCGCGCGGAGGACGGCCGGCCGGCGGACCGATCACGAGGATCTGCCCGCCGAAATTCAGGAGCGCGTCGTCGACGCCCCGGGCCCGGAGCACCTCCGCCGCGCGGTCGAGGGCGAATCCCTTGGCGATGCCGTCGAGGTCGAGCAGGATGCCCGGGTCGAGGCCGAGCTCGCGCGTTGCCGGGTCGTATCGGACGCCGCCCGCTCGGCAGCGCGCGACGGCGTGCTGCCGCTCCTCGAGCGAAGGCCATCGCCCGGCGCCTCGAAGGTCCCATGCGGCCACCAGCGCACCGACGGCAGGAGAGAAGGCCCCGCCGGTCAGCTCGGAGACGCGCAGGGCCTCTGCGACGAGCTCGCCGAGGGTGGCCGAAACGACTGTCGTCGCCCCGGCCGCGGCCCGAGCGTGCACACGTTCGAGCTCGGTCCCGGACTTCCAGAGCGAAGCGGCCTCCTCGACCTCGGCGACGGCCCGAAATGCCGCCTCGAACGAAACATCGAGGTCCGTCCCGGCGCCCGGCAGCCGGACCTCCAGAACGGTCCCCATCAGCCACCGTGCCCGGACGGATTCGCCCCCGTTCGCCCCGACCTCCGTCCCCGCGCGGACCGTCCGGGTCGCCAGAAAGACCAGGGCGAGGACGAGGGTCTTGCATGTGCGGTGGGTATTGAGAGGCAATCTCAAGACGAACCGAAGATAGACCCCGGGCGCCCCCTCTGTCAATCGAGATCGTGTCGCAATATGACGCAAATCATATGGGGGAACCTGTTTGCGGTTCGCTAGACTCATCGACGGAGGAGAGAACATGGCGAACTGGGAGCGCCGGGACGTCGTCGTCCGCACCACCGCGACCGGGCACGAGCTGACCGCACCCGTGTTCATCGCTCGCGGCCGGCAGGAAAGGCCCGTGGCCTACGTTCAGGCGAACGTCCACGGCGGCGAGCTTCAGGGCAACGCAGCCATCCTCGGGCTGTTCGAGCTCCTCGAGGCTGCGCCCCTGCGCGGCACGATCGTCCTCGTCCCTCGTGTCAACCCGATCTCAGCGAACCAGCAGGTCGGTGACTACGTCGCCGGGGTCTACGACCTCCTGACCGGGGTCAACTTCAACAGGGGCTACCTCTACCTCACCGGCCCCTCCCGGTCCGCGTCGGCCGCCTGCTACGTCGACGTCGACTCCTTCGCGGCCGCGCACCTCTCCTCCCCCATCGGGGAGATCCGGACGGGCTTCCGAGAGGCGCTCAAAGCAGCTCTCGCGGCCATCGAGGAGGAAGCGGCGGCCTGGGGAGCCGACGCCAGGCTCGACTTCGCGCTCGCGATCCAGAAGATGGCGGTCGACGCCGACCTCGTCCTCGACCTCCACACCGGGGATCGCGCTCCGCGCTATCTCTACGCCCCGGAAGGCGCCGTCGCCGCCGCCCGGGCCTTCGGCCTGCCGTTCGTCCTCGAGGTCCCCGCCCGTTTCGGCGGCGCCCTCGACGAGGCCTCGTTCGTCCCGTGGCAGGACCTCTCCGACGCCTTCCGGCGGCTCGGTCGTGCCGACGTCCCGCGGCTCGTGGACGGTTTCACGGTCGAGCTCGGCTCGATGAACGACTTCTCGCTGGAGGCCGGCCGGGAGGACGCTCGCCGGATCGCTTCGGCGCTCCGCTACTACGGAGTCCTCGAGGGCGAGCCCGACGCTCCCCTCGGGCCGATCACGGCCTGCTCGGCGTCCGACTACCGGTCGCTGCACGCCCCCGTCGGCGGCCTCGTCGACCTCGCCGTCCGTCCCGGCACGCGCGTGAAGGCCGGAGACGTCGTGGCCCGGCTCGCGGACCCGTCGCGCTGCCGAAGCCTGCCGCCGTGCGCCGCCGACGCCGTCGTCGAGGTCCGCGCCCCGGAGGACGGCGTGGCGCTCCTCTTCCACGCCTTCTCGTCCGTACCGAAGGGCGCCCGGCTCTTCTCCATGATGACGAAGACACGCACCCTCTGAAGAAGAACAGGGGGAGAGGATCGCTCCCCTCCCCCCGAAGCCCGATGGGGCTCCTCTCCTCCAGCCGGCTTCAGCCGTCCGACTTCAGGCTGACGTCGTCGATCCGGAACGTCGTCGTGAGCGAAGAGTCGTTCGTCGCCGCGAAGCGGACCTTGACGGTCTGCCCCTTGTACGACGTCACCGAGTAGCTCTTCAACGCGTACGTCGCCGAGCTGGCGGTTTTGTTCAGGTTCGACAGGGTCCCGAGGGTGGCGAGGACCGACCCGGTCGAGGCGTTGACGAGCTGGACGTTCAGCTTGTCGTAGGCCGTCGAGGTCGTCGTCTCGCTCGTGACGATGGAGACGTAGAACGTGAGCGTCGCGCTCGTCGCCGCAGACGGGATGACGACGTTCGCGCTCGTGACCGACTGCGAGGACGACGCGTAGACGCCGACGTAGGCGTAGTCGGTGCCGCCGTGCGGCGCGCTGCCGTTCGCGATCAGCGTGTTGAAGCTCGTCCCGCTGTAGGCCGTCCGCGACCAGGAGCCGTCCGGCGCGCTGTTCGTCGAGGCCGTGAGCGACTCGAAGCTCCCGTTCGTCAGGCGCTCCACCTGCCCGCCGGAGCCGCAGCTCGCCGTGAAGCTCTTTCCGGTGGCGTTCGGGCCGACCGTGACGGAAAGAGACGTCGGCGAGAACGTGCAGCCGGACTTCGTCGCCGAGACGGAGTAGGTGCCGGCGGTCAGGCCCGTGATCGTGTAGGCGCCGCTCGCGTCGGACGTGGCCGACTTCGAGCCCGCGCTCACGGTCGCCCCGCTCGTCCCGGCGTTCCCGGCGATCGAGTAGGTCGCCGCTGCCGTCTGGACGGTCGCGGTCACGGAGAAGCTCCCGGCCGCGTAGCCGTAGACGCCGAGCCACCAGCGGCCGGCGCTCGGATTCGTCGCCGTGCAGGTCTCGTTGCCCGACGACGTGTACGGACGGCAGGTGTACGACGAGGACGTCGGCTTGGCGTTGAACTGCGTGTAGATGTCGATGTCGGCCGTGGCGCTCGTCGTCGCGAAGACGAGGCTCGTCGCGCCCGACGGGACGTCGATGTAGTAGTACTTCCAGGCGCTCTTCGCGACGCTCTGGCCGGTGAGGGTGACGCCGCTCGTCAGGGCGGTGTCGCCCGTCGAGCAGGTGGCCGTGAAGTTCTTCCCGGTCGCGCTCGGGCCGACCGTCACGGAGATCGACGTCGGCGAGAACGTGCAGCCCGTCTTCGACGCGGTCACGGAGTAGGTGCCCGCCGCGAGGCCGGCAAGGGTGTAGTTGCCGCTCGCGTCGGAGGTCGTCGAGACGCCCCCGGCGGCGACGGTGGCGCCGCTCGTCCCGGCGTTGCCGGCGATGGAGTAGGTCGTCCCGCAGGACCAGGTGCCCGGGACTCCGACCGCGTCCCACGCCTTGTGGACCGACTGCCACTCCGCCGTGCAGGTCCCGCCGTAGAGGTCGGAGGCGGCGTTGGCCGTTGCCGTGCGGGCGCCCTGGAACGTCGTGGAGGTCGTCATGTAGACGGAGAGGGCCCGGTACCAGATCTTCTCGGCCTTCGAGAGCCCGATGCCCGTGACGGAGACCGTCGTCTTGCCGCGCGGGTGGGTCCCGCCCTGCGACAGGAGGTAGAAGAAGAGGTTGCCGATCCCGCTGTTCGTGTGGACGCCGCAGTAGTCGTTGCTGTCGGACGGCGTGCAGCCGGAGGCGTAGTTGCGGGTCGGGTAGTAGTCGGCCGAGTCGCCGTCCTTGGCCGGGTCGTACATGTAGCGCAGGGCGTCGCCCGAAGTGCTCGGGGTGTAGACGTCGGCTCCGACCGACCAGTCGGTCCGCGTCGCGGCGCTGCCGTTGCCACCGTAGAAGGCCGCGGCGCGGCCGAGGATGTCGGAGTTCGCCTCGTTCAGGGCGCCGGAGTCGTTCTGGTAGGCGAGGTCCGCCGTCCGGGAGCAGACGGCGTGCGAGAACTCGTGCGTGGTGACGTCGATGCCCCGGGCGAGGTTCGAGAACGTGCTCCCGTCGCCGTCGCCGAAGACCATCTGGTTGTACGGAGAGTCGATCCAGGCGGCGTTGTTCTTCGTGCAGCTGTAGCCCGTGGAGAACTGCCCGTGGACCGAGGAGACGATGACCGAGCCCGAGCCGTCGTACGAGTCGCGTCCGTGGACGTTCTTGTAGTAGTCGTACGCGAGGCCGGTGTTGTCGTAGGCGCCCATGACCGCCGTGTCGGACGACGTGCCGCCTTCGGAGATGACGAGCGTGCCGGGGAGCTCGCTTCCCGTCGAGAGGCAGGCCTGGTTCATGTTGTAGACCTTCCGGTTCTTCGCCGTGAAGATCTTCGAGAGGGACCCGACGAAGGCGCCGGTCGCCGCGTCCACGTGGACGTCCTCGAACCGGAGCTCGTCGTCCTCGACCCACATCGCCCGGATCGGGACGGCGAGGACCGGATCTCCCGAGAGCGCCCAGACGACGGGGTCGAGGACGTCGACGATCTCGACGTTCGCGCCCCCCTCGCGCTCGATCCATCCGATCGCGGCGCCGGCCGACTCCGCGGGCGCCAGGGCGGCGACGACCGGGAGGTCCAGGCCGCCGACGAATCGGCCGCTGATCCCGAGGAGCCCTTCCCCGTCGAGGTGGACGACGACGTCGCCCCCGAGGACCCGGATTCCCCTGTAGGTCTGCATCATCCTCACGTGCGACTGGCCGAGCTGGTCCTTCTCTTCGAGCCGGAACGCGAAGCCGTCCTCCGGAGAGCGGCCGAGGACGTCGCGGTACTCCTCGAGCGCCTCGGCGGCCGCGGCGAGCGGCTCGCGGCGCACGACGGCACCGACCCGCATCGCTTCGCCGACCTGCGGCTCGCGGACCCGCAGGTCGACGTCGCGGGCCGCCGGACGGGCGATCCCCTCGTCCCCGGCGGGGCGAGCGAGCGAGTTGCCCGGCACCAGGAAAGCCGCCGCGGCGACGACGGATGCCAGGAACAGACCGTACTTTCGATTCATGCAGTCCCTCCAGCCCGGATACGGTCGAAGACCGTCTCGATGAAATTCGGGTCGAGGTTTGCAACGGTCGTGCCGTAGTCTCAGCCCGGGGCGCCGCCGACGCCCTGGACGGTTGGGGACGAGGAAACCTGCATCCCACGCGGCCCGAGCGCCGTTCCGGGCGGCCGGGCATCTCCACCGTCCGGCGCCGCTCGAGAGCTGACGGGGTCGAACCCTGACCCGGCAGCGGGGTCGAACTCGTTCACCGGGTCAGGTTCTGGACCGTGGGCGCTGCGAAGGGACATCGTCGCGCCCCGCCGGGATCTGGCCGATAATCCGCCGCTCACAAAGAGACCGGAGGCAGCGTGGCCACGATCGAGTTCACCGGGAACTACGAGGACCTCTCCACCGACAAGGGCTACCAGTTCAAGTTCTTCTGCGAGAAGTGCGGCAACGGCTACATGTCGAGCTTCAGACCGTCGAAGCTCGGCATGGCGACCTCCGCCCTCCAGGCGGCCGGCAACATCTTCGGCGGGCTCCTCGGACGGGCCGCGCACGGCGCCTACGAGGTGCAGCGGGCCGTCGGCGGCCCCGCGCACGACGCGGCGTTGAAGGAAGCCGTCGCTGAGATCCGCCCGCTCTTCATCCACTGCACCCGCTGCGGCCAGTGGGTCTGCGGCCCCGCCTGTTTCAACAAGAAGGCCGGACTCTGCGAGGGCTGCGCGCCGGACCTCGACGAGGAGATGGCCGCCGCGCAGGCGGAGGCCGCGCGCGAGCAGGTGCAGCAGAAGGCCCGCGAGGTCGACTGGATGAAGCAGCGCGACGTCGCGACCGTGACCGGCGCCGTCTGCCCCCACTGCGGCGCGAAGACGCAGGGGGGCAAGTTCTGCGGCGACTGCGGGAAGCCGCTCGCGACGCGGCGGAAGTGCGTCACCTGCGGCACGGAGGCGGACGGGAACCCGAAGTTCTGCCCCGAGTGCGGCGGCCGGTTCTCCTGACGCGGGACGCGCCGTGAACGGCGTCGAGGAGACCCGGCGCGCCCTCTGCGCGTACGAGGCCGACGGCCTCGGGAGGGCGCCTTCGCGGGGGGAGGGGGAGGCGCGGATCGACGACGAGGGCGTCGCCGTCGACGGCGTCCGGATCGAGTTCCTCGACGCCGACGCCTTCACGGACGAGCGCCGCGTCCTGACGCTCGGCCTCCATCCCGCGGGGACCCTCCGGATCTCGATGCTCGCGAGGCGGCACGACACGTTCACGAAGGCACTCGGCGAGGCTCGCGACGCGGCGCGCGTCCGGGGCCTCCTGGCCCACGGCCTCGGCGTTCCCGAGTCGTTCGAAGGCGCGCTCCTCGAGCCGGGCCCGGCCCGCGACGCGCGCCTTCTCGTCTGGCCGACGCACGTCGCGGTCGTCCCCGCGGGAGCGGACCCGTTCCAGGTGCCGCTCGGCGGCGTGACGGACGTGAGGTTCACCGAGGGCACCTGGGAAGTCGTCCTCGACGCACCCGGCGGCCCCTTCCACTTCGGTCGCCTCGCCCGCCGGACCGACGCGTTCGCGCGTGCCGTTCGCCTTGCGCGCGCGGAGATGCTGGAGCGGTGCGCGTCCGCCTCGGGGACCCGGCTCTTCTCCGACGGGCGCGCCGTTCCCGCCTCGGCCCTCGGACGCGGCTTCGAACGGCTCCTCGAGGCGTGGAGCGCCCCCGAGCGCCTCGAGGGTGCGCGGGAGATCGTCCGGCAGGCCGGGCGCGAGCGCTCCGCGCTCGGACTCGCCGAGCTGCTCGACCCGGACGAGGAGGGACTCGCGGCGAAGGCGGAGCTCCCGGAGAACACGGCGGCCTTCCTCCTCGCCGAGGTCCGGGGCCGCGTCGTCCTCGAGCTCCTCTCGGGCCCGTCCGCCGCGACCTACGTCTTCCGCGGGACGCGCGAGGAGGCCGGGGCCGACCTCGCGGCGCTCCACTTCCGGAGGCGCGGCCTCGCCCTCACCCGGGCCGAGGAGGCCGGTCCCTCGGGGCGCCCCTACCGCCTCGCGCTCCGACGGCTCGAACCGCTGAAGCGGCTTCGCGCCGCCACGCTCGCGCGCCTCGTCCACGACGGACGGTGGCCGGAGAGTCTCGCGAAGGCTCTGGACGCGGCCTGACGAGGGGCGGACGGCACGGCGTCGTGCCGGCCCGGGCGAATGGGCGATCGGCACACGAGGGCACCGGCTCCAGCTCGTTTCGCTTGACAGCGCCCCGGGGAGTTCCCTTACCCTGCTGCGTCATGGAACGCCCCGCCGCCCCGCGCTCGCTCGCGAGCACCCTCGCTGCGGCCGGCGCGCGCCCTACGACCGGCGTCCTCGTCCTGTCCATGTCGATGCCCATGTGCGGCTCTTCCCTGCTCTCGCAGGAGGAGTCGGGGTACGCGGCGGGACGGCGAATGTGATGCCCGCAGCGTAACGAGCCGAACGACGGCACCCCGACCGGCCCTCTCGCGAGAGAGGGCCGGTTTTTCTTTGCGCGCCCGCCGAGAACGAAAGGAGCACCGATGCCCGCAACCGCCATCGCCCGCCCCGCCCTCCGTCCAGGGACCCTCGCGATCCACGCCGGCCAGGAGAGCGCCGACCCCGCGACGAACGCCCGCGCCGTCCCGATCTACGCGACGACGTCGTACGTCTTCGACGACCCCGACCACGCGGCCGACCTCTTCGGCCTCCGGAAGCCCGGGAACATCTACACCCGGATCATGAATCCCACGACCGACGTCTTCGAGAAGCGGGTGGCCGCGCTCGAAGGGGGCGTCGCCGCGGTCGCGACCTCGAGCGGCCAGGCCGCCGAGACGCTCGCGATCCTGAACCTCGCCCGCGCCGGCGACACGATCGTCTCCACGACCTCTCTCTACGGCGGCACCTGGGCGCTCTTCGCGCACACGTTCCCGCGCCTCGGCATCGCCACCCGATTCGTCGACGCCTCGGGTCCCGGCGGACCGGAGCGGGTTCGCGAGGCGATCGACGGGACGACGCGGGCCGTCTACGTCGAGACGATCGGGAACCCGCGCCTCGACGTTCCGGACCTTCGCTCCCTCGCCGACGTGGCCCACGCCGCGGGGGTCCCGCTCGTCGTCGACAACACGTTCGCGACGCCGCTCCTCTGCCGTCCCCTGGACCACGGCGCCGACGTCGTCGTCCACTCGGCGACGAAGTGGATCGGCGGACACGGCACGGCGATCGGCGGAATCGTCGTGGACGGCGGCCGCTTCGACTGGAGCGCCTCCGACCGCTTCCGCCCGTTCTTCGTCGACCCCGAGCCGGCCTACCACGGCCTCTCGTTCTCGTCCCTCGCCCCGGCGGCCTACGCGGCGCGCCTCCGGACGGTCCTCCTCCGCGACGTCGGCGCCGCCGTCTCCCCCTTCAACTCCTTTCTCTTCCTCCAGGGGCTCGAGACGCTCCCGCTCCGGATCCGCCGCCACGCCGAGAACGCCCTCGCCGTCGCGCGGCACCTCGAGGCTCACCCCGCCGTCGCGTGGGTCCGGTACCCCGGCCTCGCCTCCCACCCGACGCACGAGACCGCCGCGCGCGTCCTCTCCGGCGGCTTCGGCGGCGTCCTGACGTTCGGCGTGAAGCCCCCCGCGGGAGTCTCCGCCGAGCAGGCGGCGCGCGCCTTCATCGCGAACCTCAGCCTATTCTCGCTCGTCGCGAACGTCGGCGACGCCAGGAGCCTCGTCATCCACCCCTGGACGACGACGCACGAGCAGCTCGCCGAGGAGGAGCGTCTCGCCGCGGGGGTCTCGCCCGACCTCGTCCGCCTCTCCGTCGGGATCGAGGAGCCCGAGGACCTCCTCGCGGACCTCGACGCGGCGCTCGCGCGCCTCGGCGCGCCGGAGCGATCGCGATGAGAGCCCGCCTCGAGACCCTCGTCGTGAAGTTCGGAGGCACGTCGCTCGGGACGCCTTCCCGGATCCGCCGGGCCGCCCGCCGGGTCGCGTCGCTCGTGGCCTCGGGACGGCGCGTCGTCGCGGTCGTGAGCGCGATGGGGCACACGACCGACCAGATCCTCGAGACGCTCGGCGCCCTCGAGGCGGGGCGCTCGGCCTCCGCCGCCCGCGAGGTCGACCGCGCGCTCGCCACGGGCGAGGACCTCTCCGCCGCCCTCCTCGCCGCCGCGCTCAATTCGCTCGGCGTCCCGGCGCGGAGCCTCCGCGGCGGCGAGGCGGGCGTCAAGGCGGACGGCGCGTTCGGCGCGGCGCGGGTCTCGCGCGTCGACGCGCGGCGCCTGCGCGCTCTCCTCGCCCGCGGCGTCGTCCCGGTCGTGAGCGGCTTCCAGGGGGAGCGCGACGACCGCGAGGTCGCGACGCTCGGCCGGGGCGGCTCCGACACGAGCGCCGTCGCCATCGCGGCGGCGCTCGGCCCGGCTCCCTGCCACATCGTCACCGACGTCGACGGCGTCTACGACCGCGACCCGCGGCGGCACGCCGACGCGCGGCGGCTCCCGCGCCTGTCCCACGACGAGCTCCTCGACCTCGCGCGTTCCGGCGCGCAGGTCGTCGCCGCCGAGGCGGCGCGGCTCGCCGCCGAGAGGGGCGTTCCGCTCCGCGTCCTCGGGTACGACGCCGCCCCGCAAGACGAGAGCTCGGGCACGTTCGTCGGGAGGACGACGTGAGCGCCCCCCCGGACGCCGCCGGACTGAAGGCCGGCCTCACGGAGTTTCGCGCGGGCGACTTCGCGCTGGAATCGGGCGAGACGCTCCGCGACGTCAGGCAGGCCTTCCGCCTCGAGGGGGAGATCGCCGCCGACGGCGGAAACCTCGTCCTTCTCCTCCACTCCCTCACCGGCTCCCCAACCGACCTCGGCGGCTGGCGCCCCTTCGTCGGGCCCGGCCTCCCGATCGACACACGCCCGCTCGCCGTCCTCGCCCCGAACCTCCTCGGCTCCTGCTACGGCACGCGCTTCCGCCGCGACGCGGGACGCGCCGGGGGGCCTCTCGCCGTCACGACGCGCGACCAGGCGCGGCTCGCCGCCCTCCTCCTCGACGCGCTCGGCGTGACACGCCTCGCGCTCGTCGCCGGAGGCTCACTCGGGGGAATGGTGGCGCTCGAGCTCTGCGCGACACGTCCCGAGGCCGCCCGGACGGCGATCGTCTTCGCGGCCCCCGCGTCGCCGACGGCCTGGGGCTCGGCCTGGAACCACGTCCACCGGACGGCGATCGAGACGTCGCCCCGCTCCGGCCTCGCCCTTGCCCGGATGGTCGGGATGCTCACCTACCGCACGCCGGGCGAGGTCGAGCGGCGGTTCCGACCGCACGCCCCCGGGACGCACCCCGTCCGCGACTACCTGAACCACCACGGGCAGAAGCTCGTCCGCCGCTTCACCACCCGCGCGTACCGGACCCTCCTCGACGCGATCGACACCCACGACGTCGGGCGCGGGCGCGGCGGCGTGGGCGCGGCGCTCCGCCCTTTCCGCGGACGCCTCCTCGGCGTCGGGATCCCGGGCGACCTGCTCTACCCGCCCGAGGAGGTCCTCCGGTGGACCCGCGCCGCGGGAGCCGAATACCGCGAGCTCGTCTCGCCGAGCGGGCACGACGGCTTCCTCCTCGAGACGGGAGCGGTCGGCGCGCTCCTCGCCGAGGCGCTCGCCCACGGGGGCGCGGGCCGACCGACGGCGTGCGCCCCTCTCTCCGCTGCTAATCTGGGTGCCGGACCTCCGCCGTGAAACCCGTGCGCCGCCTCGTCACGAGCCTTCTCCCGCCGCTCGCCGTCGCCGCCGCCGTCCTCTCCGGCGGCTGCGGGAAGGGGCGGTTCGAGCCCGCTCCCGCCCCGCTTCCCGCCGGCGAGGCCTGGACCGAGCACCTCACCCGCGACCTCGCACCGTTCTGGCTGAAGCCGGAGGCGCTCGGCTCACCCGTCGGCGCGTTCCCGACGTTCCGCTGCGACGACGGAAGCCTCGTCGATCCCGACCTTCCCTGCGGCGAGATGCTCGTCGCGGGGACATGGGTCTCCTCGCGCCTCGGCGTCGAGTACACGCGGATGCGCTCCCGGCAGACCTTCTTCTACGGCGTCGCCTTCCACCTGACGGGTGAGGAGCGCTACCTCGCGCTCGCGAAGGCGGGCGTCGACCACCTTCGCGCGCACGCGCTCGACCGGGCGGAGCGGAGCGCCGTGTCGTGGTGGAAGGACGGCGTCGCCGGGCCGCCCGTTCCGGCGCGCAGCGCTCAGGACCTCGCCTACGCGAACCTCGGCCTCGCGTTCTGGGCCTACCTGACGCGCGACCCGGACGTCCTCGCCGACGCGCTCCTCCTCTACGAGGGGATCTTCGACCGCTACGACGACCCGGAGCGCGGCCTCCTCCGCTGGGCGGCGGGGGGCGTCGGCGGCGAGACGGCGCGCGTCGAGCTCGTCGCGCAGCTCGACCAGGTCAACGCCTACGCGCTCCTCCTCGCTTCGATCGCCCCCGAGCCCCACCGTTCGCGTCTCCGCGCCGACCTCGCGCGGATCGCGCGGGTCCTGATCGGCCGCTTCTGGAGCGAGGAGCTCGGCCTCTTCCACGGCTCGCTCCACGATCCCGTCGAGCGGGGGCCCGGCGCCCGCCACACCGACTTCGGCCACACGGTCAAGGCGCTCTGGATGATCGAGCGGACCGGCGCGCTCCTCGACGACGAGGCGCTCTCCGCTTGGGCTCGTGAAAGGCTCCCCGGCCTCCTCGAGAGGGCCTACCTGCCCCGTTACGGATGCTGGGCCACCGGCCTCCGCCACGACGGCTCCCTCGACGCCGGCGTCACCTGGTGGACGGCCGCCGAGCTCGACCAGGCCGCCGCCACGCTCGCGCTGACGGACCGCCGTTACACCGGCTACCTCGAGAAGACCTGGGCCTGCTGGCTCGACCGCCTCGTCGATCGGGAGGACGGCGAGGTCTGGAGCTGGATCGACCTCGACCGCCCCGAGCGCCGCGGCGCCAAGCAGCACCTCTGGAAGAACGGCTACCACTCGGCCGAGCACGCGCTCGTCTCGTATCTCGTCGCGCAGGAGGTTCACGGCCGGCCCGCGGTCCTCCATTTCGCTCCGGCCGAGGGCACGGCGCCCGGAACGTTCCGCCCCTATTTCTTCTCGGGGACCGCGACGGTCGGTCCGGAGCGACGCCTCGAGTCGGCCCCCGGCCGCCGGTCGATCGCCGTCTCCTTCCGGGGCCTGCGGTGACGAGCCCCGCGGGGTGCGAACATCCCGCGGTGACCTCCGACGCGCAGCGCCTCGCCACCCGGATCTCCGACGCCACGCTCGCCGTTCACGACGTCCTGACGATCTACCTCGGGGAGCGCCTCGGCCTCTACGACGACCTCGGACGCCATGGCCCCTCGACCGCCGCCGAGCTCGCCGCGAGGACGGGAACCCACGCGCGCTACGTGAGGGAGTGGCTCGAGCAGCAGGCGACCGCCGAAGTCCTCGGCTGTGCGGACCCCGCGGCGCCGCCCGAAGAGCGCCGCTTCTTCCTCTCGCCGGCATCCGCCGAGGTGCTGACCGACCGGGAGAGCCTCCTCTGGTCTGCCGCCCGGCCGCGCAGCCTCGTCGCGCTCGCGCAGAAGCTCCCGATGCTGCTGGAGGCGTTCCGGAGCGGCCGGGGAATCGCCGACGGCACGGAAGACGCCCGGACGGCGCAGGGCGACCTGGGGCGCGCCGCGTTCCTTCGGCAGCTCGCGACGGAGTGGCTCCCCGCGATTCCCGACGTCGACGCGCGGCTCCGGGCCGAGCCTCCCGCACGCATCCTGGACGTGGGGTGCGGCTCGGGCTGGGCGTCGATCGCACTCGCGCGCGGCTTCCCGCTCGTCCGTGTCGACGGTCTCGACCTCGACCCGGCCTCCGTCGAGGACGCCCGCGCGAACGCGCGGACTCACGGGGTCGCCGACCGCGTCGCGTTCCACGTTCACGACGCCGCCGCGCCGGAGCTTCGCGAGGGATACGACCTCGTGTTCGCGTTCGAGGCGATCCACGACATGCCTCGCCCCGTGGAGGCGCTGGCCGCGATGCGCCGCCTCGCGGCGCCTTCCGGGACCGTCCTCGTCGCCGAGATGAGGATCGGCGAGCGCTTCGCGCTGCCGGCCCCCCCGAACGACCGGTTGAACTACGGCTGGAGCGTCCTCACGTGCCTCGCGTCCTCCATGTGCGGAGAGGAGCCCGCGGGGACCGGGACGCTCCTCCGCCGCGGGGCGCTCGAGGGCTACGCGCGGCGGGCCGGCTTCTCCGCGATCGAGGACGCCGGCGTCCCGCACGAGGGGTGGACGTTCTGGCGCCTGCTCGCCTGAGCGGGGCGGGACGTCCACCGCCCGTCCTACACTCTCCGGCGGGAAGGAGCGGATCGTGAAGACGGAGAGGACGGGCCCCTCGGCGTTCACGGTCGAGTTCGAGTCCGAAGCCGAGCTCGAGGCCGAGGCGCGGACGAACCTCTCCGCCGGCGGGCTGAGGCTCCCGACGCGCGAGAAGCTCGCTCTCTTCGCGAAGCTCCAGCTCCTCCTCCGGCTCGCGGGAGGCGGCGCGGTCCCCGCGACGGCGACCGTCGTCGCGCCCCTTCCCGACGGCTTCGCCCTCCACGTCGAAGGAGACGCCGCCGCCCTCGCCGATGCGCTTCGCGACGCCCCCGAGGAGCCCGGAGAGGAGGTCCTCGAGGAGGCCGGGGACGCGGAGGACCCGGTCGCCCGCGAGAGCGTCTGGGACCGGCTGCGAGGCCTCGGCCGGGTCGAGAAGCTCCTCCTCGCCGCGAAGGCCGACCGGGTCGAGCGGATGATCCTCGCCCAGGACAGCGACCCGCAGGTCCTCTACTCCCTCCTGAAGAACCCGCGCCTGACCCCCGACGAGGTGATCCGGATCGCCAAGTCGCCGTACCTGACGTTCCAGACGGCCGAGGCGATGATGAAGTCGACGCAGTGGTTCTCGAACCTCGAGGTGCGCGTCGCGCTCATCCACAACGCGAAGACGCCGCCCGCCTTCGCCCTCCGGATCCTGCCGACGCTCCCCGAGTCCGAGGTGAGGAACATCTCGCGCGGCGCGGCGACGAGCATGGCCCTGAAGGTCGCGGCGCTGAAGAAGCTCCAGGGCTTCACCTGAGCGGCCGCCCGCGTCGCGGGTCCATACTGCGGCGGGCCGGACGGCCGCCACCTCCCGGCCCGAGGAGGGAGCGATGCCCGAGCCCGCGATCCCGTCCCTGTCCGAAGCGGCCGCCGCGCTCGGCCTCCCACCGGAACGCCTCGTCCCGTACGGCCACGACAAGGCGAAGGTTCTGCCGTCGCCGGCGGGATTCACGCCGCGCGGCCGGCTCGTCCTCGTCTCGGCGATCACGCCGACGGGCGCCGGCGAAGGGAAGACGACGACCTCCATCGGCCTCGCCCAGGGCCTCGCCCGGACCGGCGCGCGGGCCTGCGTCGCGCTCCGCGAGCCCTCCCTCGGGCCGACGTTCGGGATGAAGGGGGGCGCGACGGGAGGAGGCCGCGCGCGCCTCGTCCCCTCGGACGACATCAACCTCCACTTCACGGGCGACTTCCACGCCGTCACCTCCGCGCACAACCTCCTCGCGGCGCTCCTCGACAACCACGTCCACCACGGGAACCGGCTCGACATCGACCCGCGGCGGGTCTTCTGGCGCCGTGTGCTCGACATGAACGACCGGGCCCTCCGCGACGTCGTCATCGGCCTCGGGGGCGTCCTCCAGGGGGTCCCGAGGGAGACCGGCTTCGACATCACCCCCGCTTCCGAGGTGATGGCCGCGCTCTGTCTCGCCGAGGACGCCGAGGACCTCCGGGCACGCCTCTCGCGAATGGTCGTCGCCCTGACGTTCGGGAAAGAGCCGGTCACGGCCGGCGACCTGAAGGCGACGGGCGCGATGCTCGCGCTCCTGCGCGACGCGATCCAGCCGAACCTCGTCCGGACGGGCGAGGGGGTGCCGGCCTTCGTCCACGGCGGCCCGTTCGCGAACATCGCCCACGGCTGCAGCTCGGTCCTCGCGACGAAGACGGCGCTCTCCCTCGCCGACTGGGTCGTCACCGAGGCCGGCTTCGGCTTCGACCTCGGGGCGGAGAAGTTCTTCGACATCAAGTGCGCCGGGGCCGGCCTCGACACGGCCGCCGTCGTCCTCGTGGCGACCGTGCGGGCCCTGAAGCGCCACGGCGGCGTCCCGAAGGAGGGCCTCGCCTCCCCCGACCCGGGGGCCGTCGAGCGGGGCCTGCCGAACCTCGCGAAACACCTCGAGAGCATCCGCGCGTTCGGGGAGGTCCCGGTCGTCGCGCTGAACCGCTTCGCCAGCGACTCCGTGGACGAGGTCGCCGTCGTCCGCCGCGCCGCCGAGGGCTGGGGCGCGCCGTTCGCCGTCTGCGACGCGTTCGAGAAGGGAGGCGAGGGGGCGGTCGCGCTCGCGGAAGCGGTCCTCGCCCACGCGGAGCGGCGGTCGAGCCCGTTCCGGCCGCTCTACGATCGCGACGATCCGGCGAAGGAGAAGCTGGCGAAGATCGCCCGCCTCATGTACGGCGCCTCCTCGGTCGAGTGGAGCCGGGAGGCGGAGCGCGACCTCGCGGAGGTCGCCCGCCTCGGCTACGAGAAGCTCCCGCTCTGCGTCGCCAAGACCCAGATGTCGCTCTCCGACGACCCCGGCGTCGTCGGCCGCCCGGAAGGCTTCGACGTCACGGTCCGGGGAGTCCTCCTCGCGGCGGGAGCCGGCTACCTCGTCCCGCTCCTCGGAGACATCCTGCGGATGCCGGGGCTCCCGGCCTCGCCGCAGGCCGAGAGGGTCGACCTCGTCGGCGGGACGATCGTCGGGATCAGCTGACGGCCGGCCCGCCTCCCCGCCCTTCCACGAACGCGACGAGCTCCTTCAGGGGCAGGGGCTTCGCATAGAGGTATCCCTGGAAATGGCGGACGCCGCGTTCGACGAGGTACTCCACCTGCTCCTCCCTCTCGACGCCCTCCGCCACCACCGTCATCTCGAGCTTCCGCCCCAGCTCGACGAGCGTGTCGACGACCGTCTCGGCGACCGAGCCGGTGCCGATCCCCTCGACGAAGCTCTTGTCGATCTTCAGGTGGTCGAGGCGGAAGCGGCGGAGCGTGGCGATGTTCGAGTAGCCCGTGCCGAAGTCGTCGAGGGCGATCGTGGCGCCCCACCCCTGGAGCGCCTCGAGGACGTTTCGCGCCGTCCCGTTCGCGTCGTCGATCAGCTCCCGCTCCGTCACCTCGAAGACGAGGCTCTTCGGCCCGAGCCGCGACCCGGAGAACGCGCGGAGGACGGCGGCCACCGTCCCGGGATCGCGCAGGTGGGCCCCGGCGAGGTTGATCGCGACGTAGAAGCGGTCGGGCTCGGTAAGTCCGTCCGGGAGGTCCCGCGCGACACGGCGCATGAGCCATTCCGTGATCGGGAGGATCAGGCCCGTCTCCTCGGCGAGGGCGATGAAGAGGTCGGGCGAGAGGAGGCCCTCCCGGGCGTGACGCCACCGGAGGAGGGCCTCGGCGCCGACGCAGCGGCCCGAGGTCACCTCCACGACCGGGAGGTACCGGACCTCGAGCTCGCCGCGCCGGAGCGCGCCGCGGAGCTGCCGCGTCAGCGCCGCTCCGGGCGATCCCGCCAGGAGGACGAGCGCGGCGGCGCCGGCGCCGAACCCGAGCCCGATCGCGACGAGGAGCGGGAGGGTGGCTCCCCACGCGGCGAGCTGCGCCTCGCGGCGGGCCCGCAGGAGGACGGAGGCGCCGCCGCCCGCGCAGGGCGCGACGGCCGTTTCGTCGCGCGCGCCGACGAGCGGGCCGAGGAGGCGGAGGAGCGGGGCGAGGCTTCGAGGTTCCGGAGAGCCCGGCAGGGAGAGGACGGGGCCGGCGACGCCCCGGACCTCGACCGCGTCGCGCCCGCCTCCCGCGAGCTCCGAGAGGGCGCGCGAGATCGGGTCGACGTCGAGGGTCGCCTCGGCCGCCCCGACCGGAATGCGGAGCGCGAGGCGCAGGAGTCCCCCCGGCGCTCCCCCTTCCCAGACGGCGCGCGCGTCTCGCCCGAGCGCGTCCCGGACGGAAGACGGCGGCGGCGCCGGCGCCGCTCCCGCGGAGCAGACCGGACGAAGCTCCGCGTCGAAGAGAGCCACGCCGCGGATTCCGCTGCCGTGCTCGAGCGCGGCCCGGAGCGACTCCGCGGTCTCCGGGGTGCAGCTCCCGTCCCAGCGGCCGCCGAGTCGAGTGAGGAGAGACTCCGCGCCCGAGAGGAGGGCGTCGGTCAGAGCGGCCGCCGACCGGGCGCGGCGCTCGAGGTCGTCGCGGAGAGCGCGACTCTCGAGCCGGAAGGAGAGCCAGACGAGGAGCGCCGGCGGCAGGAGGACCGCCGCCAGGACCGCGGCGACGAGACGCAGAGGCCAGCGCGTCACGGCGCTCCCGCGAGGGCCCGCGTTCGTCCGCGCTTCATCGGTACGCCGATTCTAAGGAGCGTCCCGTCTCTTTCATCGGAGATAGCCGAGCGACCGGAGGCTCTCGACGTACTCCTTCGGGTCGATCGGCGCCGCGCCTCCGCGCGGCCGCGCGCCCCAGGAGGCGACCGTCGCCGTCGTCGCGGCTCCCGCGCGGAGGATGCGGGATTCGACCCGTCCCTCCGCCTGCCGCGAGGCGGGGACGCCGAGGACGGCAAGGAGCGTCGGCGCGAGGTCGACCGGCCGGATCTCGCCGGTGGCTCCCTCGGCCGCCAGGGGCCCGGCGACGAGGAGCTCTCCGTCCCGCCCCGAGCGACCGGGATCGAGGACGAGCGCGACGACCTGGGCGGAGGAGCCGAGGACGTCGGGTCCGGCGAGGAAGGAGGCGACGGATCGCGTCTCGGCGGAGAGCGCGTCGGCGAGCGCGGCGCGCTCGCCGACGGTTCGTCCCGGCTCGGAGAGCGCCGCTCCGAGGATGTCGAGCCCCGGCAGGTAGAGGAGCGACAGGCGCGGCTGCGATCGGGCCGTTTCCCTTCGGAACGAGGAGATCGCGAACGCGTCGAGCCCGCGGGCGTCGTCGACGAGGCGCGCCACGCCGTCGGCCTCCGGGAGGGCCCGGGGCGCCGCCGCCGCCGCGCGCGCCGCCGCATCGGCCGGCCATCCCTCTCCCTCGAGAGAGCCTCCCGCGCGGGCGGCGAAGAAGAGGTGGTTCCCGAGAACGACCCCTCCCGCGTCTCCGGCGGGCCACGTCGTCCACCAGTTGACCGTCAGCGACGCGAGGCCGCCGCGATGGGCCACCTCCCAGATCGCCGGGACTCTCCGCGCGGCCGAGGTGACCGACTCCTCGCGGGCCATGCCGAGCGCCGGGAGGAGCCGCCCGAGATACCAGCCGGTCCCGGCCGTCAGCTTCACGGGCGCGGTGACGCCGTCGAGGCGGACGAGGTCGAGCGCCCCCACGCCGTGCCGCCGCGCCGGCTCCCCGGTCGCGACCGTCGTCCAGAACGCCGCCGGGTCCGACGTCTCCTTGCGGTAGGAGAAGCGCGACGCGGCGGCGATCGGCGTCGCCCCGCCCGCGAGCTCCGGAAGCCAGCCGTCCACCGCCACCACCACGACGCGCGCCGAGCCCGCGCGGACGACGAGCGGCTCCGCGGGGGGCTCCGGGCGCCTCGCGAGGAGCCACGCGCCCGTGGCGAGGGCGACCGCCGCGAGCGCCGTCCCGAGCGCGAGCGCGGGCCGCGGCGCCCTCGAGAGGACCGAGCGCCCCGACGCCGCGAGGACGGTGAACGCGAGGCCGCGCGCGACGCGGACGGCGAGGACGACGGCCAGGGCCGCGGCGCCGAACGCCACGGCCGCCGCCACCGGCCCGGCCGCGTCGAGGACGGGGCGCGCGGCGAGGGCGGCGCCGATCCCCGCGAGGAGGCCGAAGCCGACGGCCACCTCCGTCGAGGCGCGGGAGGGGTCGCTCCGGCCGCGGGTCCGGAGCCAGGCGACGGCTCCGAGCGCGAGGACGAGGCCCGAGGCCGCGACGAGGGCCCCGGCGCCCAGCCAGGCGAAGAGGACGAGCGCGTCGCGCGGGGAGAGCGCGGAAGCGAGGGCGACGGAGGCCGTCTCGACGACGGCGAGCGCGAGGGCGAGGAGGAGGGAGGCCAGGGCGGCTCCGCGCAGAAGCGCTCGCGTGCGCGTCCGGGCGGCGAGCGCTCCCTTGAGCACCGCCCCCTCGACCCCCCGGTCCAGGTAGCCGCGGGCGCGGAGACGCTCGCGCGCCTCCTCGAACGTCGCGGGATCTCTCTCGGCGGGGGCCTCGTCGACGGGATCGGTCACGGCGCGGACGTTAGCAGGGCGCGGGGCGCGCCGTCCGCCCTCAGGCCGTCCGCGCGCCGAGGAGCGACGCGAACTCGCGAAGGAGCGCCCCCTTCGCGCCGAACGGCTCGAGCGCCTCCACGGCGTGCGCCGTCAGCTCCGTGACGAGGCGCCGGGCCCCCTCCTCGCCGACGTGCCGGGCGAAGGTCGGAGCCGGCGCGCGCTTCGCGTGCTTCCCCGTCCGCGCCGGGTCCTGCCGCTCCAGCAGGTCGTCGACGATCTGGAAGGCGAGGCCGACGTTCCGCGCGTAGGAACGGACCGCGGCGAGCTCGCGCTCGCGGGCGCCGCCCAGGACGGCTCCGAACTCGGCGGACGCCACGAACAGCGCCCCGGTCTTCCGGGCGTGGATCGTCTCGAGCCGGTCGAAGGACGCCGCCGCCTCCGGCGTCCGGAGGTCGAGCGACTGGCCCGAGGCGAGTCCGAGGAGGCCCGTCGCGTCGGCGAGGCGCGAGACGAGGTCGAGCGCCGTCGCCGGCCGGAGCGCGGAGAGCCCGGCGTCGGCCAGGACGCCGAACGCGCGGACGATGAGAGTCACCGCGGCGAGGATCGCGAGGTCCTCGCCGTGGACGGCGTGGAGGGCCGGGCGTCCCCGACGCGTCGTGGCGTCGTCCATCGACGGGAGGTCGTCGAGCGCGAGCGAGGCGGCGTGGATCATCTCCACGGCGCAGGCGGGGTCGAGGAGCCTCTGCTCCGGCGCGCCGAAGAGCTCGCCGACGAGGAAGACGAGGCCGGGCCGGACCCTCTTCCCGGGTGAGAGGAGCGCCTCCCGGGCCGCTCCGGGGAGCGCGTCTCCGACGGCACCGGCTTCGGCACCCGAGGCCTGGTCCGCGAGGAGGGCCGGGAGCCGCTCGTCGACGGCGCGGCGGACGCGGGCGAGCGTTTCCGGGAGGGAAGTGGGCACGGCGGGCGGCTCCGGCTTCGATCGACGCGGGCGATTCGGAGGAGCGGAAAGTGTAGCATCGGCGCGATGCCAGCCGCGTCGACGAAGACGTCGTCCCGCGCGAGGGAATGGCTCTCGGCCCTCCTCGCGCCGGCGGTCGTCCTGCTCGGATTCGCCGCTCTCGCCCTCACCCGCGGCCCTTCGCCCCTCCGGATCGTCACGACCGGCCTCCTGACGACCGCCGCCGTCGCGGCGCTCGGACGGCTCGCGTCCGGGCGCCTCCTGCGCTCCCGAGAGGCGACGCGCGACGCGCTCCACCGCGCCTCGGCCGGCGACCTCACGCTCTCGCGCGCGGCGCTCGCGCGGTCGGGGGAGAACGCCCTCGCCGAGGCGCTCCACGGCCTGATGGTCGCGATGGAGCGGATCCTGGCGTCGTTCGCGCGCCTCTCGGCGGCCGTCTCCGGCGTCGCCGCGGACCTCACGACGCGAGGGCGGGAGCTGTCCCTCGCCGCCGCGATGCAGAGCTCGCGCGCAGAGGAGACGGCCGACGCGATGCGCGGCACCGACGCGGCGATCGGCTCCCTGCGCGAGTCGATGGAGACGCTCGCGGGCGCGGCCGAGAACGCCGGCGCCTCGCTCCACGAGATGACGGCGTCCGTCACCGAGGTCTCGCGGAGCACCACGGCGCTCCGGGCGTTCGTCGACGAGACCACCGCCTCGCTCGGCGGCGTCGTCTCCGCTCTCCAGCAGGTCGCCTCGGCCGTCGAGAACCTCTCGGGCCTCGCCGACGAGACGGCCCGCGCCACCGCCGCGATCCGCTCCTCCACCGCCGAGACCGACCGACAGGCCCAGACCGGCGCACGGCTTTCCGAGCGCGTCTCGGCGGCCGTCGTCTCGGGGAAGGCCGCCGTCTCCGGGACGCTCGCCGGGATGCACGAGATCCGCGCGGCGGTCTCGGGCGCCGCCGACGCCTCCACGGCCCTCGCCGAGCACAGCGCGCGCATCGGGGAGATCCTCCACGCGATCGAGGAGATCGCCGGCGAGACGAACCTCCTCGCCCTCAACGCCTCGATCATCGCCGCCCAGGCGGGCGAGAGCGGCAAGACCTTCTCCGTCCTCGCCGACGACATCCGCGACCTCTCCGAGCGGACGGCCGTCTCCACCGACGAGGTCCGAGGCCTCGTCTCCGCCGTCCGCGGGGGCGTCGAGGACGTCCGCAGGCTCCTCTCCGACGCGCGGCGACGGACGGAGGAGGGCGTCGACCTCGCCCAGACCTCCGACGCGACGCTCGACGAGATCGAGGCGCTCGCGCTCGAGTCCCGCCGCGCGTCCGAGGGGATCGCCGGCAGGGCGGTGGCGCAGAGCGCCGACGCCGCCCGCGTCTCCGAGGCGACCGGCCGCGTCTCGGCCGAGGTCGGCCGGATCTCCGAGGCGACGCGCGGACAGCTCGAGACGACGCGGACCGTCCACGCGCGAGCGGACCGGGTCCGCGAGCTCACGGAGCAGCTCGCCCGGGCGATGGAGGAGCAGGCCGTCGGCGGCCAGACGCTCCTCGGGTCGATGGAGCGCGTCACCTCGACCGTCGACGCCATCGCGGAAGCGACCGTGACGCTCGCCGACGGCTCCTCCGCCGTCGTCGGGTCGATGGACGAGATCCGGAAGGCCGCACGGCAGAACGCCTACGCCGCGACCGCGATGAACCAGGCGGCCCAGGCGCTCGAGCAGGAATCCCTCCTCCTTCGCTCCCGTTCGTCTCTCTTCCGCCTCCCGTCGCCCGCGCCGGGCGGGCGGATCCGCGCCGCGTTGCGCTACCTCGACGAGGCGAACTTCGACCCCGCCTTCAGCCAGACCGTTCCTCAGGCGATCCTCGCGCGGACCTGGGGCGAGGGGCTCGTCAAGTTCGGCGAGGGGACGCGGATCGTCCCGGAGCTCGCCGAGCGCTGGGAGATCGACCCGACCGGGACGCTCTTCACGTTCCACCTCCGGCGCGGCGTGCGGTGGCACGAGGGCGGCACTCTCTCGGCCGCCGACGTCAAGGCCTCGTTCGAGCGCTTCCTCTCGCCGGCCACGGGCGCGCCGCTGGCCGCCCTCTTCGACGCCGTCGAGGGATACGAGGAGTTCCGGGCCGGACGGACTCCCGGCGTCGCCGGGCTCGAGACGCCCTCCGGCGCGGTCCTCAACGTCCGGCTCTCGAGGCCCGTTCCCTTCTTCCTGCAGCTCCTCACCCTCCCCGACCTCACCGTCCTTCCGCCGGCGATCCTCGGCGACCCGGACCGTATCCGCCGCTTCCCCTGCGGCACCGGCGCGTTCGTCCCGCGGGAGATCGCGTTCGGGAAGTCCGCGCGCTTCGACCGATTCGACGGCTACTGGGAGCGAAACCGGATCGCGCCCGACGGAATCGACCTCGACCTCGCGGAGGATTCCGAGGCGGGAGTGTTCCAGAGGTTCCTCGACGGCCAGCTCGACGTCGTCTGGGACATCCCGTACCCCGAGGCCGCCCGCCTGATGGCCGACCCGGCGTGGCGGCCCTACATCGATTCCTCGGTCCAGCTCCACACGTCGTTCCTCGTCCTCCGGTGCGACCGGGCGCCGCTCGACGACGTCCGGGTCCGCAGGGCGCTCAACCACGCCGTGGACCGGGCGGCGCTCAACGCGAGGACTTTCGCGGGCCTTTCCGTCCCCGCGGCGTCCATCCTCCCGCCGCACGTCGTCGGGCACGACCCTGCGCTCCGACCCTACCGGCACGAGCCGGAGACCGCGAAGGCGCTCCTGCGCGAGGCGGGCCACGGAGGCGGGCTCACGCTCTCCGCGTGGCTCAGCCCGAAGGATGCGCGCGACCCCCTCAACCCGCTCCCGGTCATCGCGACCCAGCTCGAGGCGGTCGGCGTGAAGCTCGCGCTCGAGGTCCTTCCCGGCGAGGAGGCGGCGGCGCGCAAGCGGAACGGCGTCTTCCCGGACGTGAGGCTGTCGCGGTGGTTCGCCGACTTCCCCGACCCCGACACGTTCTTCCGCTCCCTCTTCTCCTCGAAGGCCGAGAGCGTCCTCGACGGCGGCTACGCCAACCCCGAGGTCGACCGGCTCGTCGAGAAGGGCGCCGGTCTCCTCGACGCGGCCGAGCGAGAGGCGCTCTACCGCGACCTGGACCGGCTCGTCCAGTCCGAGGCCCCGCTCGTCTTCCTTTTCCACAACCGCGGCTTCGTCGCGCACGCCCCCCGCCTTCGCGGGGTCCAGGCGCATCTCCTCCTGCCGCCGGTGAGGTGGAACGAGCTCTGGCTCGAGCCCTGATCCGGCCGCCCGCGCCGACCGAGGACGAAACGGCCCGGCGCGCCCCGAGGGGCGGGCCGGGCCGACAGTCCGACCGATCGACGGGGACGCCGAGGCTCAGGCTCCGAAGCTGGCGATCGCCTCCGCCTCGTTCGGGTAGACGTCGAAGACCGTGATCAGCTGCGTCACGGTGAGGACGTCGCTGATCTTGGCCGGCAGGTTCATCAGCTTCATCTTGGCGCCCTTGTGCGTGGCCGTCGTGAAGCAGCCGACGAGCTCGCCGACGCCGGAGGAGTCGATTGTCGAGACCTGCGACATGTCGACGACGAGCTTGCGCGCCCCCTCGGCGAGGGCGGCGTGGATCGCCTCCCTCATCTGGAGGTCGCCGGCGCCGATCGTGATCTTCCCCTTCAGCTCGATGATCGTGACTTCGCCCACCTTGCGGATGCTGGCGTTCTTGTTCATGGCTTCTCTCCCTTCGCGTCTCCGCGTTTGCTGAGGTCCTTGCGCATCGTCAGGACGGTGCCGCCCCCCTCGCCCCTCGAGAAGGTGACGTCGTCCATGAACGTCCGAATGTAGAAGATCCCCCGTCCCGACGTCTTCAGCTGGTTCTCGGGGGCGAGCGGGTCGGAGATCCTCTCCGCGTCGAAGCCTCCGCCCTCGTCCCCGACCACGATCGTCAGGTCGTCGCCCGCCGACTCGAGCTTCACGAGGACGCGCTTGTCCGGATCGAGCCGGTTGCCGTGCTTCACCGCGTTGGCCACCGCCTCCCGCATCGCCATGCCGATCCAGTGCTCCATCTCCGCGTCGATCCCCCGGAGGCGGCAGACGTGGGCGAGCGCCGCCTGAGCCAGCTCGATGTTCTCGTAGCGGCTCGAAAGCCAGAGGACGATGGGGCCGGGCGCTGCTGCGGTCATCGTTTTGTCTGTCAGGACGCCGCACCGAGACCGGGAGCGACGGGGTCAGGGGCCCCGCCCCTGCTAAGCTGCGGCGCCATGTTCGCGCCCGAGCCCTGCGACGACGTCGCCGAAATCATACGCGACCCCGGGCGACGGCGTCCACTCTCGAAGCCTCTTCCCCTCATCGTCGGGCTCTTCGCGGTCGCCCCCTTCGTTTCCCTCGCCGCGCCGCCGGCCCGTTCCGACGAATCCGCCCTCCTCGCCGTCCGGGTCGCGAAGGCCCAGAAGCTCGTCGAGAAGGTGCGAGGCGCCTCCTTCCGCTCCCCCGTCGCCTCCGCCCTCCTTCCGGAGAAGGAGCTCGAGGCGGTCCTCGCGAAGAAGCTCGTCCAGGACCTCCCGATTCCGTTCGAGGCTTATGCCGCCGGCCTCGCCGCCCTCGGCCTGATCGAGCCATCTCCCGGTCTTCTCGACCGGCTGACCCGCCTCTACACCCGCCAGGTCGTCGGCTTCTACGACCCGGCGGAGAAGCGCTTCTACATCGTCCCCGAGAGGTCCCGGGACGTTGCCGGCCCCGCGGGCGACCTGATGGAGCAGCTCCTCCTCGCCCACGAGCTGACCCATGCCCTGCAGGACCAGCGCCTCGGCCTCGACCGGAGAATGAAGGCGCTTCGCGACTCGACGGACTCCCTCCTCGCGCTCCAGGCCTTTCTCGAGGGGGAGGCGACGGTCCTGATGACCGAGGCCCTGCTCGAAAGTGTTCCCGAGGAGGCCCGGGAAGCTCTCGGAGAAGACCCGCTCGAGCAGGTCCTCGACGGCCTCGACGACCCGGACGGCGTCGACGGCGCCGACGGGGTCCCCGCCTATTTCGTCCGGGAGCTCGTCTTCCCGTACGCCGCCGGCACCGCCTGGGTGCGGCAGAAGAAGGCGGCCGGCGGCTGGCCCGCCGTCGACGCCGCCTACCGCCGGCTCCCCACGACGACCCGGGAGATCCTCCGACCCGGCGTCGCACTCCCTCCTCGCCTGAGGCTCGCTCCGACGGATCGGCCGACGCCGCGGATGGTCCCGGGCGGCGGGACCGCATCCTGGGCCGACACGCTCGGCGAGTGGGTCCTCGGGACCCTCCTCGAGCAGGCCGGGGCCGGCGACGCGTCCCGAGAGGCCGCGGCCTCCTGGCAGGACGACCGGATCGTCTTCTCGTGCTCCGACGAGACCCCGGGCGCGCACGGCGTCGGCTTTCTCTGGCGAATCCGGACGACGGGCCCGGACGGCGCCGCCCGCATCGCCGCGCTCCTCGAGCCGCTCTACGCGACGCGCCCCGCTTCCGCCCGACCCCGGATCGCCGTGCGTGGCGACGTCGTCGAGGTCGCTCGCAACGCGGTCCGTCCGCCGCCGGCCTGAGCTTCAGCCCGGGATCGCCCGGACCGCGGAGGGAAGGACCAGGAGGAGCTGGACCGCGTCGAACGTGCCGTGGGCCACCATCGGGGCGAGGACGGAGCCCGTCTTCTCGAACGTCGCGGCGAGGATCGTGGTGATGGCGAGGAGTCCGACGAAGTAGAGCGGGTCGCCGTAGCCGCCGTGGGAGACGAGGAAGAGGATCGAGGCGGGGACCGCGCCGAGCCGCCTCTGGAGGAAGCTTCGGAAGAAGACCTCCTCGACGGTCATGGCCGCCGCGATCAGGACCAGCCGGCTCGCGAGCGGCTGGCTCGCGAGCCAGCGGACGAGCGGCGGGATCGGCCGCACCTCGTCCAGGCCGGCGAAGCGGAGGACGCCCAGGACGACGAGCCCCGCCGCGACCGTCAGCCCCCAGCCCGCGAGGCCGACGACGAGCCCCGTCCGCACCTCCCGCTTCGGCTCTGTCGATGTGAGCGCGAGAAACTCCGAGACGTCCGGCCTCCCCGCGAGGAGCCACCACCCGAGCAGGAAGAAGAGCAGGAGCTGCTGGAGCGCGAGGATCGACGGGAGGCTCAGGCGGGTCGGGTCGATCGGACGCCCGAGGGAGAACGCCGGAAGGATCGTCGTCGCCGCGAGCGTCACCCCGAGCGCGACGAGGGCACCGGCGCGTCGCCGACCGTCGGGGAAGGCGTCACGTCGGAACGCTCCGCGCCGCGCCGCGACGACGACGATCGCGGCGACGATCGGCAGCCCGACGCCGAGAAGGAGGAAGAGGTCGATCGGTTTCACGGTCGGTTCACCGGCCCGCGTTCGGGGCCGAGGGGAGGTTCGTGCGCGACGTCGATGGGCAGGGGTGGGCGTTCATCCCGCGGGCGGCGAAGTCTAGCAGCGCGCCGTGAAGCGCGGCCTCCTCGACGACCGCCCGCCGCGCCGACGCAGGCCGGGGGGCCGAAACGGGGCCCGGGTGACGCGGGAAGTGAAGCGGCCCGCCCCGGCGTGAAGCCCGGGCGGGCCGTAAGTGACTGAATCGAAATGGCGGGGCCGACGGGGCTCGAACCCGCGACCTCAGGCGTGACAGGCCTGCGTTCTAACCAACTGAACTACGACCCCGTTTCGAAAGAGCGGCCCCAGCGGGCGGACGCGCATTATACGCAGGAGCCCGCGCGGTGCAAGCGGGGCGGCCTCACGGTCGCCCTTCCCCCTCGGCAACGCCCGTGCCGGCCCCGGCTCAGAACGGATAGCCGATGCTGAAGCTGAGGGCTCCGGTGTCCTCGTCCCTCTTCCGGTCGAGGCGGAAGCCGTACTCGAGCCGAAAGGGTCCGACCGGCGTCAGGTAGTGGATCCCGAGGCCGGCGCCCCAGCGTCCCTCCGAGACCTTCACGTACGCCGGGCCGGCCCAGACGTTCCCCCAGTCGGCGAAGAGGACGATCCCGAGACCGCCCGTCAGCGGCACCCTCCATTCCACGTTCGCCAGGAGGAACGCGTTCCCTCCGATCCCCCGCCCGTCCCGGAGCGTCTGGCCCGGGACGCCGAGGTCGTCGAGCGGGAAGGATCGGTGCGTCGTCCGACCGCCGGCGAAGACCCTCTCGACGATCGGCGTGTCGAGGTTCGGGAGACAGCCCGGGTTCGCTTCCGGATTGCACGTGACGAGCGACTTCGTCGCTCCCGCCCGGACGCCCGCGGCGAGCGTCCCTCCGCGGAACGGCCGGTAGAGCGAGAACTGCGTCGACCCCTTCAGGAAGTGGGCGTCCGCGGCGGCGACCGGGAAGGCCCACTTCCCTTCCACCGCCGCGAAGAACCCTTTCGACGGGACGATCGGGTCGTCCCGCCGGTCGATGACGGTGCTCGCCCCGATGGAATTGATGAGGATCCGCTGGTCCTGACGTTCGATCTCCGAAAGGATGTCGGGCGGGGCGTCGGGCTCGACGATCTCGTACTGGTAGCGGAGCGCCCCCTTGACCGTCCCGGCGAAGACGCGGCTCGCCTCGAAGAAGGCCCCCCCGCGCCGGACGCTGTACGACTGCCGGATCTCCTCGGCGACGTAGCCGGTGATCGTGCCCGCGAGCCCGGAGTCGAAGACCGACCGGTCGGCGAGGCGGAGGAGGACCCGTGTGTCGCGCCTCGAGTAGCGCGCCTCGACGACACCGGCGATCGCGCGTCCGAAGAGGTTCGCGTGCGTCAGGGCGAGGGAGAGGCGGGGGTTGAACGCGCGCTCGGCCCGCTCGTCGTATTCGACGCCGAGCCCGTAGAGGAGACTCCAGGGCTTCGCCTCCTCCACCTGGACGAGGATCGACCGCGTGGCTCCCCCCGGCTCGGGGGAGAGGCCGGAGACGTCCACGCGCGAGAAGACCCCGAGCCGGTCGAGGTTCTGCTGCGTCCGGATGAGCCGCGCCATCGAGAACGGCGCCCCCTCCTCGTACGCGAGCTCGCGCTCGAGGACGGAGAGGCGCGTCGCCCTCGCCCCCCGGAGGATCGTCTTCCCGAAGACGGCCCTCGGCCCCTCGGAGACCTCGTAGACGACGTCGACGACGACCGGCGCCCCCGGCTCCGCGGCGCGCCGCGAGGCCCGCGCCTCGACGCGGCCGTCCGGGAAGCCGCCGTCCCCCAGCGCCGACCGGAGGGACGCGAGGTCGGCGTCGACGTCCTCCAGGAGATACGGACCGCCGTGCCGCACCCGGAGACGGCGCGAGATCGGGGCGGCGTCGAGCGAGGAGAGCCCCTCGATGGAGACGTGACCGAGCCAGGCGGCCGGCCCCTCGTCCACGCGGAAGCGGACGTCGAGCTCGAACGGAAGCGCCCCCGCGACGACCTCGGCGGTCGCCTTCGCGTCCGGGTACCCGCGGGCGCGGTAGACGGCGACGATCGACGCGCGGTCGGCCGCGAGGTCCGCGTCGACGAGACGCCCCTTCTCGAAGAGCCCGCGGGGTCGGGTCCGGAGGACGGCCAGGAGCGTCCGCTCGGGGATCGCGCAGGTCCCTTCGACGACGGTCCGCCCCACGACCCAGCGCTCGCCCCGCTCCGCGTGGAGGCGGACCTCCTCGCGGTCCGACGAGACGTCCACGTCGACGTCGACCTCGGCCCGGGCGTACCCCTTCCCCTGGAGCTCCCCGCGGAGCGCCGCGCGCAGCCGCTCGAGGGCGTCCGCGTCGGGCGGGTCCCCCTTCGCCCACGGGGACGCCGGATGCCGCCGGACCACCGACTCCGGGATGCCCGTCACGTCGAGGACGACGTCGGGTCCGGCGAAGACGGCGTACCGCGCCGTGGCCCGGCCCGAGCCCCGCTCGTACGACACGCCTTCGTAGCGCACCTCCGCGCGGGAGCGGCCCAGCTCGCGGTAGAGCCCCGCGTAACGTTCCGCGTCCTCCCGCGCGACCGTCTCCCGGAAGACCCTCTCCTTCCGGAGCTTCCCCTTCCTCCGGAGCTCGTCGGCCGTGAGCGGTCCGAGGTCCCCCGTGAACTCGGCCGGCGCCGGCTCCGCCGGCCGGCCCGCCACGACCTCGAACCGGACGTTCACAGAGGTCTCGTCCGGGCCGGGCGAGACCCACGGCGTCACCTCGGCCTCGAAGTAGCCCCGCTCCTCGAGGACGCGGAGCGCCGAACGCGTCGCCGTCCGGCCGCGCTCCTCGCTCCAGCTGTCGCGCGGGCGGGTCTTCAGGGCGTCGAGGACCCGGCCCTTCACCGGGATCCGCTCCCCCGCCACCTCCACCTCGGCGACGCGAGCCGCGGCAGAGAAGACGATCGTGACGACGGCGCCCTCCGCGGCCGGCGCCGCCTCCACGGCGAGATCGGCGAAGCGGCCGGTGGCGAAGAGGTTCCGGAGCGAGGTGTGGACGGCGCCTTCCGTCAGCACCAGCCCCGGGCCGAGGTCCGTGAGGCGCGCGAACGACGCCTCCTCGATCGGAGCATCCCCCCGGAACGCGAGCGCCTCGATGCGGCGCCCCCAGAGCTCCTCACCGTCCGCCGGGAGGGCGGCGAGGACGAGGAGCGCGGCGAGGAAGAGGCGCGTCCTCAACGGAGCCTCTGCCGGATCTTCACTTCCGCCGAGTAGACGCCGTTCTCGTCCCGGAGAAGCTGCAGGAAGGCCGCCGGGGAGAGCTGGTACTCGACGAGGAGGACCTGCTCCTGGTCCGTGGAGGCCTTGTAGGAGTAGGTGACGGTCAGCTCGTTCGAGAGCCTCTTGGCGACCGTGAGCCGCGGCGCGTCGAACGTCGAGCCGATGAAGACGGGGTCGATCTGGAGACGGTCGAGCCGCAGGAACTCCTTCGTCCGGCTCGCGGCGGCGTCGGTGGCGAGGCCCGTGATGAGCTCGCGGGCGGCCGCCACGATGTCCTGGTCGGTCGACACGGGGGAGACGGAGCCGATGCTCCCGGCCGTCGTGGTCGGGATCTCGCCCGTCGCGAGGATCGAGACGATCTGCGCCTCGGGGAGCTGCGGATACGACGTGAAGCGCGGGACGATCCGGGAGGCGGTCCCCGAGACCCCGAGCGTGATCGCGTACTCCTTCACCTGCGTCCGCGCCTCGAGCTCGAAGTAGGGGTCGTTCGTCGCCGGGTTCGCGAAGACGAGCTTGGCCCGCGTGACGTCGTAGCGCAGCCCGCGCAGCTCGAGACGCCCGCCCTCCGCCGCCTCGATCGTCCCGAGGAGGAGCGGGTGCCCGAACGTGCCGCGGACCGTGAGGTCCCCGGAACCGCGCAGGCGGGCCACGTTGTTGCGGACCTCGAGCGCCCCGGGCGGGATCGAGACGCGCACCTCGAGGTCGACGTCGTCGAACCGGGTCGGCTCGGGAGGCGCCTCCGCGGCCCCGCGCCGTCCTCCGAGGAGCGCCTGGAGGGAGAGGTCGAGGTCCTCGGCGTAGAGGCCCCGGGTCAGCGTCAGCTCCCCGCGGGCCGAGCGGAGCTCGTCGTCGCCGAGGAGGACGAGGTCGCCCGAGACGGTCGAGCGGAGGCCCGGGAAGGGCTCGCTGCGGAGCCCGTCGAGGTGGACGTTCAGCCGAATCCCGGTCCACGCGAAGCCGTCGAGGGTCGCCGCCCCGGCGACCGCCACGTCTCCGTTCCAGCGGAGCGTCAGGTCGTCTGTCGAGACCCGGCCCGGCGTCAGCAGGATCGTCCCCGAGATCGCTTCCACGGGGTCCTCGCCGGGGGAGGTGACGAGCTCGAGGCCGTCGAGGACGACCCGCCCCTCGAAGACGGGCCGCGCCGTCGTCCCCGACGCCGCCGCCGAAACCGCCATCCTTCCCTCGAGGCTCGACACGCCGAGGAACGGTGCGAGGAAGGCCGCCTCCATCGTCCCGGTGGCTCGCACGTCGATCGCGCCCGCGCCGCCGGTCTCGACGTTCCCGTCGATCGTGACCTCGCCTTCCGGGAGCGCCCTCCCCTCTCCCGCCGTCCGGCGGGCGCCGACGCGCGCTCCGGCCCACGACAGGCGGCCCCCGCTCCACAGGAACGAGGCCGGCGCGGGAAGGAAGAAGCGGTGCGGCCCCATTCGAGCGTCGAGGGATGCGATGCGGCCCTGCGCGGAGGTGAAGCCGGTCTGCGGATCGGTACGGAGCCGCGCGTCGATCGCGAGCGTCCCGTCGAGCCCGGCCTCGGGCGACAGACCGAAGAGGGTCGAGTAGGCGGCGAGGGAGAGGACCTCGAGGCCGAGCGACACCTCTCCGCCCTCCCCACGGGCCGTCAGCCGCGCGGCGCCCGGCGCCTCCGCCTCGGCATCGAGATCGTCGCCGTCGAGCGCGAGCCGGAGCGCGAGCGGCTCTCCGGCCCGGCCGAGCGGCTGGCCGCCGATCGCGGCATCCTCCACCCGACCCTCCAGGGAGAGCCTCGGGACGTCCAGCGTGCCGGTCCCTTCGAGCGTCCCGGTCAGGCGTCCGGAGAGCCCGGTCGCCTGACCGGAGAGCGCGCCGAGGCGCTCCAGAGGGAGGGCCGAGGCCTCCGCCTTCACGTCGAAGCCGTCGTCGTCGTAGCGGTAGAGGCCGTCGAGCCGCGCGCTCCCCGCCCCGAGCGTTCCGCTCACGCCGGAGAGACGAAGCGCCTCCGCCTCGAAGCCGAGCGTCCCCGCGACGCGGTCGAACGGCTGGCCCCAGAGTGTCGCCTCCTCGAAGACGAGGTCGCCCGAGCCGATCACTCGCGGCGTGACTCCCGACAGCGGCAGCCGGCCCGTGACGCGTCCGGTGATCGGCAGGTCGAGCCTGAGGAACGAGAGGACTCGCTCCGCCGGCCAGCGCTCGGTCTCGAGCGTCAGGCCGTTCAGCCGGTATTCGTCCCCGAGCGCTCCTCCCCATCCGACTTGCCCGCGGACGACCAGCCGGCCATCCCCGTCCCGCGCGTCGAGGGCGTCGAGAGCGAGGACGTTCCGGTCGACGACGAAGTCGGCCGACGTCTGTCCGAACGGGACGCCCCGGAGGACGAACGCCGTCGCGTCGAGGCGGCCGGCGATCCTCGGGTCGTCGAAGCTCCGGTCCAGCGTCGCCACGATCCGCCCCGAGCCGCCCAGGTTCAGCTTCGGAAGGAGCGGCTCGCCCTGGATCGCCGGGTAGAAGTTCTCCGCGAGGCGCTCGGCCTCGCGCAGGTCGGGCGCTTCGATCGTCAGCTTCCAGTCGGGCGCCCACGACCCGATCCGGAGCGTCCCGTCGAGGATCGCCGTCAGCCCTCCCGCCGTGACGAAGGGGATTCCCGGGAACCGGATCGCGCCGTTCTCCACGAAGAGTGGTCCGCCGCCGGAGACGGGGAGCGCGTGGCGGCCCGGGACGGCCGACGCGACGCCGTGCGCCGGGTGGAGCCGGATCACGCCGGAGCCGTCGCTCCGCTCGACGCCGGGCCGAGGCGGCCTCCCTCCTCGATCTCGAACCGGCCGCGGATCCGGTAGCCCCCTCCCCGGGGCACGCGGACGCTCGCCACCGCGGACACGGGTCCCGACACCGGGACGCCGGCGCCGAAATAGCGGTCGAGGTCCTCTCCCCGCGCCCGGACCCGGGCGAGGATCTTCACCTCGGGGTCCTTCAGGTCGTCGATCCCGCCGAGGGCGTCGAGCGCGAAGCCGTCGCCCCGGAGTCGAAGACCGCGGAGCCGGAGGCGCCCCGGGCCGAGGACGACGTCGGCGCCGACCTCGAGGTCGAGGACGTCTCCGTCGTCGAGCCGGAACCGCGCCTTTCGACATCCGAGGGAGGCGCGCGTCGTCCGGGAGAACCGGCCCGAGCGCGCCGTCAGTGCGGCGTCCGTGAGGACGACGTCGAGCTTCGACTTCCACTCGCGGAAGCGGATCGTCCCCTTCTGGAGGACCGCCTGCCGGACGCGGACGTCCCGCCCCCCTCCCTCGCCCTTCGGAAGCGCCGCGGCGATGGAGGAGAAGTTGTTCGTCCCGTCCCCGAAGACCTCGAGGACGATCCGGGGGGAGATGATCCTCACCTTCGGGAGGTCGATCCGGCTCTCGGAGACCTGGGGGATCCCTCGCAGGCTGATCTCCTCCGCGGAGAAGCAGGCCCCCGGCAGTCCCCTCGGGTCGTTCGCGACGAAGACGTCCTTCACGAGGAAGGCCGGGGGCACGAGGGCGAGGTCGAAGCCGCCGATCCGCACCTCGCGGCCGATCTTCTCGGTCAGGAGCGTCTGGGTCCGCCGCCGCAGGAGGTCCTGGAACCGCGCGGAGCGGAAGACGGCGTACAGGACGAGGAGCGAGAAGACGAAGAGGAGCGCAAAGAGCCGGAGGACCCGGACCTGCTCGAGGCTCAGCTGGGGAATCTGGGGGTGGGGGATCCGCCCGCCGAGCCCCTTCTTCGCCCCCATCGCGACGGCCGCCTACCCCTTCTCGCCGCCGAACGAGAGCTTCTTGGCGAGGACGTCGAAGAACGTGCTTCCGGGAGCTCTCACGAGGAGCGCCGTCTCCCGCGCGCGGGCGATCCGCACGCGCGTGGACGAGCCGATCGGGAACCCCTCCTGCCCGTCCAGCGTGAGGTAGACGTCGGACGGCTCTCCCTCGACGGCGAGGCCGAGCTTCACGTGGTCCGAGAGGACCATGGGCCGGAGGGAGAGCGTGTGAGGGCAGATCGGCGTCAGGATGATCGCCGGCATCGTCGGCGCGAGGATCGGGCCGCCCGCCGAGAGGTTGTAGGCCGTCGACCCGGTCGGGGTGGAGACGATGACGCCGTCGCCCCGGTAGCGGAGGACCTGGCGGCCGTCCACTTCGACGCGGATCGTCGCGATCCGCGAGAGGGCCGACTTCCCGATCACCGCGTCGTTCACGACCCGGATCCTCCGGCGCGGCCGCCCCGGCTCGACGACGTCGACCCAGAGCAGGCGGCGCGTCTCGACGGGGGCCGTCCCGGCGAGCGCCTCGGTCAGGAGCGGCTCCCACGCGTCGGGCGGGCAGGCCGTCAGGTATCCGAACGTCCCGATGTCGATTCCGAGGATCGGGACGCCCGGCGCGGGATGGCGCGCGACCGAGAGGAGCGTCCCGTCGCCGCCGAGCGTGACGAGGAGGTCGACGTGGCGTCCGATCTCCGCGCGCGGGACACCGCCCATCGCCGAGCGCGCGCCCATCGACTCCGCGTCGTGGAGCACCTCGACGCCGCGCTTCCGCAGCCACGCCTCGAGCCGGCGGGTGATGTGGATCGCCTCGCCGCTCGTCGTCCGGGTGACGAGGCCCACCCGCCGGACGGGCCTCCGCCGCGCCTTCGGTCGCGTCGACATCGGCCGATTCTAGTCGCTGCCGCTCGGCGGCGCGCCGAGCCGGAACGCGGCGAGGAGCTCGACGTTCCCGTCGGCGCCCGTGATCGGCGACGGGACGGTCCCGGCGTGGACGAGGCCGAGCGCCACGGCCGCCGCGACCACCCGCTCGAGAGCGCGGGTCCGAACGTCCGGGTCGCGGACGATCCCGCCCTTCCCCACCTCGCCCCGCTCCGACTCGAACTGCGGCTTGACGAGGAGGAGCGCCTCCGCACCCGGGGCGAGGAGCGGCACCGCGGCGGGGAGGATCAGGCGCAGCGAGATGAACGAGACGTCGGCGACGAGGAGCGAGCAGGGCTCGGGGACGTCCGAACGCGACAGGAGCCGCGCGTTGACTCCCTCCCGGAGGACGACGCGCGGATCGTTCCGGAGCTTCGCGTGCAGCTGCCCGTGCCCGACGTCGATCGCGTAGACGCGGGCCGCTCCGCGCGAGAGGAGGACGTCGGTGAAGCCGCCCGTCGAGGCGCCGACGTCGAGACAGGTCCGGCCGGCCGGGTCGATCCCGAACGCGTCGAGCCCTCCGGCGAGCTTCACGCCGCCGCGCGAGACCCAGGGGTGCTCCGGCCCCTCGACCGTCAGCTCCGCGTCCGCGCCGACCGGGGTCCCCGGTTTCGGACGCTCGACGCCCGCCACCTTCACGCGTCCCGCGAGGACGAGCGCCTCCGCCCTCGACCTCGACTCGGCGAGCCCGCGCGCGACGAGGAGGAGGTCGAGCCGCGTCTTCGGCGAAGCCATCAGACGTCGACGACGACCTTCAGCGTCGCGCCGCCGCCCTCCGCGAGCGCGAACGCCTCGACCGTCCGTTCGAGGGGGAGCCTGTGGGTCACCAGCCTCTCGACCGGGAGCGTGCCGGAGGCGATGAGGTCGAGAGCGCGACGCGTCTCGAGCGGCCCCGAGGAGTAGCTGAAGCGGAGCGTCAGGTCCTTGAAGTACGGGACGTTCGGCGCAATGGGCCACGTCTCTCCCGGCGCGACCGGAGAGAAGAGGACGACGCGCCCCGCCGGCGCCGCCGCCTCGATCGCCGGCAGGACCGCCGCGGGCGACGTCGGGACGACGAAGACGACGTCGGCCCCGCGCGGCGCGGCCGCGCGGACCGCCTCGGGGAGATCCGCAGCGCGCGGGTCGATCGCCGCGTCGAAGCCGTGCTCGAGGGCGAGCCGCCGCCGGACGGGATCGGGGTCGCTCCCGACGAGGAGCGCGGCCCCGGCAAGCCGCGCGAGCCAGCCGAGGAGGAGCCCGTTGGAGCCGAGGCCGACGACGAGCGCCGCGTCCCCGGGCCGGACGAGCGCGCGGTCGACCGCCTTGAGCGCGCACGCGACCGGCTCGACGAAGGCGCCCCCGGTGAACGAGACGTGCGGCGGAAGGAGGAGCGCGTCGCGGGCGACCGAGGGCGCCTCCACGCGGACGTACTCGGCGAGCCCCCCGGGATGGAGGCGCGACGGCTTCCACTCCGCGCACATGACGGGCTCCCCCGCCGCACAGTACCGGCAGGCGCCGCACGGGACGTGGTGGTGGACGAAGACCCGATCGCCGCTCCGGACGTGGACGACGCCGGGTCCCGTCTCGGCCACGACTCCCGCGGTCTCGTGCCCCAGGACGGCCGGGGCCTTCGAGGCGACGTACCACGGATGGACGTCGCTCCCACAGACGACGACCGCCTTCATCGCCACGAGGATCTCGCCCGGACCGGGCCGCGGCGTCTCCATCTCGACGATCTCGACCTGCCCGGGCGCGCGGACGAGCGCGGCCTTCATCGTGCGCGGGATCACGGCCGGAACGCCACCTTCATCTCCTCGCCGCGCGAGAGCCTCTCGAGGACGAACGGGTATCTCTCGAGGGGGCTCTCCGACGTGACGAGGAGACCGACCGGGAGCTCTCCGAGCGAGAGGAGCTCGAGGGCCCTCCGCGAGTCCTCCGGCGTGTAGTGGAACGAGCCGGCGAGCGTCACCTCGTCGTAGTGGACCCGGTGCGCCAGCACCGCGAGGCGCGCCTCCCGTGCGAGGCCGGCGAAGAGGAGGACCGTCCCGCCGCGCGCGGCGAGCCCCGGCGCCTCCTCCGCCACCTCCGGCGCTCCCGTCGTCTCGACGACGAGCTCGGCGCCGCGCGAGCCGCCCCGGTCGCGGACCTGAGGTCCCAGGCTCTCCCGCATGGAGAGCGTCTCGGCGCCGAGCGAGGCGTGAGCCGCGAGCCGCGCGGGGTTCCGGCCCGCGACGAGGACGCGGGCCGCGCCCCGGCGGAGGAGGAGGGCCGTGAACATCAGGGCGATCGGGCCGGAGCCGAGGACGAGAACCGTCCGGCCCGACGGGTCGGGAAGCCTGCCGAGGCCGCGCAGGACCGAGGCGAGCGGGTCGAGGAGCGCCGCGGCGTCCGACGGGAGCGCGTCGGGGACGCGCAGGAGCGTCGACGCGACGACGCGCGCGGGAATCCGCACCTGCTCGGCCCACGTCCCCCAGACGGCGTGATCGAAGGCGGTCGGGCAGTGGTTCGGGCGCCCCTCGCGGCAGTCGGGGCACTCCCGGCAGGGACCGCTCACGCCCGAGACGACGCGCTCGCCGACCGGGAACGGGACCCCCTCGCCGGCCCGGACGACGCGGCCGCAGTACTCGTGCCCGAGGGCGGTCGGGAACGGTACCTTCGGATGGCCCCGGCGGATCAGCTTCAGGTCGGTCCCGCAGGTCAGGGCCGACTCCACCCGGACGACGACCTCCCCCGGCCCCGGCTGGGGCTCCGGGACTTCCCGGAGGGCGACGTGCCCGGGTCGCTCGCAGACGAGCGCGCGCATCGGCCTCGCGGCGTCAGCCCGCGGCCCGAGCCCGGATCGGGACGACGCCGGCCCCGGCGGTCCCCGTCCGGAAGGCGCGGAGGAGCCCCTCCTCGTCGATCCCGATCTCTTCCCGCTGCTCGGCCTGCGTGGCGTGCGGGACGAAACGGTCGGGGATCCCGAGCCGGTGGACGCGCGCCGCGACGCCGAGAGCGTCGAGCGCCTCGGAGACCGCCGACCCGAACCCGCCGGCCACCGCGTTCTCCTCGACGGTGAAGACGGTCGTCCCGGGCTTCACGAACTGCGCCAGCAGCTCGACGTCGAGCGGCTTGACCCACCGGGCGTTCAGCACGGAGAGCGACGCGCCCCCCTCGGCCGCCAGCCTCTCGGCCGCGCGGAGCGCCGGGAGGACGGGGTCGCCGACGGCCACGACGACGCCGTCCTTGCCGACGCGGAGGGCCTCGCCCTTGCCGACCGGCAGGACCCTCGGCTCGGCGTCGAGCGCCACGCCGTGCCCGGCGCCGCGCGGATAGCGGATCGCGACGGGCCGCCCGAGGGCGACCGCCGTGGCGACGAGGTTCCGGAGCTCGTTTTCGTCTTTCGGCGCGGCGACGTGCATGTTCGGGAAGACCCGCAGGTAGGAGAGGTCGTAGGCGCCGTGGTGCGTCGGGCCGTCCGCCCCGACGACCCCGCCCCGGTCGAGCGCGAAGACCACCGGGAGGTCCATGAGGCAGACGTCGTGGAAGACCTGGTCGTAGGCGCGCTGGAGGAACGTCGAGTAGATGGCGCAGACCGGCCGCATCCCCTGGGTCGCCATCCCGGCCGCGAAGAGGACGGCGTGCTGCTCGCAGATCCCGACGTCGAACGTCCGCGCGGGGAACTCCTTCGCGAACCTGTCGAGGCCGGTGCCGTCGGGCATCGCCGCGGTGATCGCCACGATCCGCTCGTCCTTCCGCGCCAGCTCGGCGAGCGCGTCGGCGAAGACGGCCGTATAGCTCGGAGGAGCGGCCTTCTTCGCAACTTCGCCCGTCTCGACCTTGAACGGCGAAGGTCCGTGCCAGAAGACCGGGTCCTTCTCGGCGAGCGCGTACCCCTTCCCCTTCGTCGTCCGGACGTGGAGGAGGATCGGCCCGTCGTACTCCTTCGCCTCGCGGAGCGTCCGGACGAGGACCGGGAGGTTGTGGCCGTCGATCGGACCGACGTACTTGAACCCCAGCTCCTCGAAGAGCGTGCCGGGGACGAGGGCCTTCTTCAGGCCGTCCTCGAGGTTCTCGGCCATCTCGGCGAGCCGCTCGCCCTTCGGGAGCTTCTTCAGGATCCCCCCGACCTCTTCGCGGACCCGCTTGTAGATCTGCCCGCGCGCGATCCGGAGGAGGTAGCCCGACATCGCCCCGACGTTCGGCGCGATCGACATCTCGTTGTCGTTCAGGATGACGATGAGCCGGCGCTTGAGGTAGCCGCCCTGGTTCAGCCCTTCCATCGCGACGCCGCCGGTCAGGCCGCCGTCTCCGATGATCGCGACGACGTCGTAGTCGTCTCCCTTCGCGTCGCGCGCCGCGGCCATGCCGAGCGCCGCCGAGATGGAGGTCGAGGCGTGCGCCGCGCCGAAGACGTCGTACTCCGACTCGGCCCGGCTCGTGAATCCCGAGAGCCCGCCCTTCTGCCGGATCGTGTGGAGGCGGTCGCGGCGTCCCGTCAGGACCTTGTGCGGGTAGCACTGGTGGCTCACGTCCCAGACGAGGAGGTCCCGCGGCGTGTCGAAGACGTAGTGGAGCGCGACGGTCAGCTCGACGGTCCCGAGGCCGGAGGCGAAATGCCCTCCCGTCTTCGAGACCGTGTCGATCAGGAAGGTCCGGAGCTCGTCGGAAAGGACCGCGAGCTGCTCGAGCGTGAGGGGCTTGAGGTCCCGGGGCCAGTTCACCCGGTCCAGGAGCGGGGTCGGACGCTGGGTCATAGAACCCTCGATGATATCCGGATCACCGGTCCCTGTGCGCCGCGTAGCCGGCGAGGGCGGACAGGAGGCCCGGCTCTCCCTCCAGAGCCCGCGCCCGCTCGAGAGTCGCGGCGAGGGCCTTCTCCCGCTCCGCGACGGCCCCCTCGAGGCCGTAGACGGAGACGTAGGTCAGCTTTTCCTGGGCTTCGTCCTTCCCGACGCTCTTCCCGAGGACGGCGGCGCTCGCGGTCACGTCGAGAAGGTCGTCGGCGATCTGGAAGAGGACGCCGAGCGCATCGCCGTAGGCCGCGGCGCCCCGCCGCCGCTCCGGCGGAGCGCCCGCGAGGACCGCCCCGAGCTCGCACGCGGCCGACAGGAGCCTCCCGGTCTTCTTCTGGTGGATCTCCCGGAGACGCGCCTCCGTCCGGAGCTCCCCGTGCCCGCTCCCGGAGGCCGCGAGGTCGAGCGCCTGGCCTCCGGCCATCCCATCGGCCCCGATGGCCCGGGCGAGGAGGAGGACCGCCTCCGCCCGCCGCTCGGCGAAACCCTCCCCGCGCGGACGGGACGAGAGGACCTCGAACCCGAGCGACTGGAGCGCGTCTCCCGCGAGGAGGGCCATCGCCTCGCCATGGACGACGTGACAGGTCGGCTTGCCGCGCCGGAGCGCGTCGTCGTCCATGCACGGGAGGTCGTCGTGGACGAGCGAGTAGGTGTGGACGAGCTCCAGCGCGACCGCGGCCTCGGCGACCTCCTCTCGCGGCGCCCCGCTCGGGCCGAGGACGTCGTGGAACGCCATCGCCAGCGCCGGACGGAGGCGCTTCCCCCCGGCGAGAGTCGAGTAGCGCATCGCGTCGGCGAGAGGGTCGCCCGGCGGCGGGAGGACCCGCGCGAGGGCCGTCTCCGTCTCCGCCTTCGCCAACGCGAGGAACGCCTCGAGGCTCACTCCTTCTCCTCTTCGCCTTCGTCGCCGCCGCCCGGCTCCTCGTCCGCGTCGAGCGGCTCCGTGACCAGCCCGTCCGGCGTCTCCTTCAGGACGACGTCGACCCGCTTCTGGATCTCCTCGAGCTTCCCTCGGCAGAAACGGGAGAGCGCCACCCCCTCCTCGAAGAGCTCCAGCGAGGCTTCGAGGCCCCGCTCCGGCTCCTCCAGCTCGGCCACGATCTTCTCCAGGCGCTCGAGCGCCTTCTCGAACGTGAGCCCCTTCGGCAGCTTCGTCTTCGACGTCATCGGTCACCGTCCTTCGGGATGTCGGTCACGCGCGCACGGAGCGTCCCGCGCGCGAGGACGATGCGGAGGGGGTCGCCGGGAGCCACCGCCTCCGCGTCGACGAGGGGCGTCTTCGTCCCCTCGAGGTAGGTCACGGAATAGCCGCGGGCGAGGACCCGGAGCGGGTCGAGCGCCGACAGGGCGCCGGCCAGGGCGCCGAGCCGCTCGCGGGCGCCGCCGAGGCTCCGGGCGAGCCGATCGGCCGCGGCGCGCTCGGCCGCGGCGACGCGCGCGTGGCCGAGCGGGAGGGACGCGCGCTCCGGCCATCCGGCGATCGCCGACTCCGAGCGTTGGAGGCGCTCGCCGAAGGCCGAAGGCAGTCTTCGCACGGCCGAGAGGAGCTCGCGCGCGGCCGAGGTGAGCCGCCCCCGCGCCGACTCCCCCCGCGCCGGGAAGCCGGCGAGCGCGGGAGCGTTGAGGAGGCGCGCCGCGTCGGCGTGCGCGGCGAGGAGCCGGCCCTTCAGAGTCCGGCCGAGCTCTCGCGAAAGCCCCTCGATCCGGGCCTCGAAGTCCTCCCGGCGGGCCACCACGAGCTCCGCCGCCTGGGAGGGGGTCGCGGCGCGCAGGTCGGCGGAGAGGTCCGTCAGCGTGACGTCGATCTCGTGCCCCACGGCCGAGATCGTCGGAACGCGGCACGCGGCGACGGCCCGGACGACCCTTTCGTCGTTGAACGCCGAGAGGTCGTCGCGCGACCCGCCGCCGCGCGCCACGATCACGACGTCGGCGGCGCCGAGACGCGAGAAGCCCTCGACGGCCCGCGCGATCTCGGCGGGCGCCGACGCTCCCTGGACCGCGACCGGCCAGACCGTCACGTGCGCGTTCGGGAAGCGCGCGGAGAGCACCTTGAGGATGTCCCGCACCGCGGCTCCGTGCCGCGACGTGACGACTCCGATCCTCCGCGGGAGGAGCGGGAGCCTCCGCTTCCTCGCGGGGTCGAAGAGCCCCTCCGCGGCGAGCCGTGCCCGAAGCTGCTCGAGGGCCAGCTGGAGCGCGCCCGCGCCGACCGGCTGGATCTCGGCGACGACGAAGGAGAGCTTTCCGCTCCGCGGGTAGACGTCGGGGCGCCCCCGCGCGAGGACCTCCATCCCCTCCTCGGGGCGGAACGGGACGCGTGCCACGTCCGACGCCCACATCACCGCCGGGAGGGCGGCGCTCGCGTCCTTGAGCGTGAAGTACGCGTGCCCCGACGACCAGACTCTCCACTCTCCGATCTCCCCCTTCACCCAGGCGTCGGGGAGCGAGGCGCGAAGGACCCCGTTCAGCTTCGCGACGAAGACCGACACGGGGACCGCCGACCCCTCGGGAGAGCCGTCTCCGAAGGGCAGGGTCGGTTCCGCGGGACGCCCCGGGGCCCGCCGCGGCACGCGGTATCGAAACGACATCGGCTCTGCATTCTATTGGCGTGTGGGAAAAGCCTCGACGCTCCGCCGGATCCGGGGGGTCCGGGGGGCCGCGAACAGCGCCCCCCGGCGAGGCTAGGGTTCCGGCGCCGCGCCGGTCCCGGCCCGCGCCGCCGCGAACGGGAGGGCGAGGACGACGAGCATGAGGCGGAGGACCTCCACGTCGCCGAAGTTGTACTCGAAGACCCCCGCCACGAAGAGGGCCGCGTTCGCCGCGAGCGCCCCCCGCGCCAGCGCGCGAACGGCGGGACGCGAGCGGTCGCGCGCGAGGGGCCACGCCGAGAACGCCGCGACGACGAGCGCCAGGTAGGCGAGCGCCGAGGGCACGCCGGTCTCCGCCGCCACGTGAATGGCGTTGTCGTGAAGGTGCCCCACCGCCGGCTCGACGAACCCCGGCTGGCGGTAGAGCGGGTAGAGCTCCTTGATCCGCCCCGGGCCCACCCCGAAGAACGGCCGCTCGGAGACCATCACCGCCCCCGCCCGCCACATCGCGAGCCGGTCCCGCGCCGCGGCGTCGGTCCGGTCGAACGTCGACGCCGCCCGCTCCTTCACGCCGGCGGGGAGGAGGAGGACGAGGAGCGCGACGAGCGGAGGGAGCGCGAGGCCGAGGCGGGGGCGGGCCGTCAGGACGAGGACGACGAGACCCGCGGCGAGGCCGAGATACGCGTTGCGGGTGAACGTCAGGCCGACGAGGAGCGCCGCGCCGACGGCCAGGAGGCCGTCCGCGACACGGCCCGGCGCCGGAAGGCTCCGGGTCAGCGCGCGCGCCGCGAGGACGAGCGCGAGGACCATCAGGAGGCCCGCGTACGTCATGTAGATCGACAGGCCGCCGGAGAGGCGTTCGTCGACGTTGTCGTGGCCGAGGAGGAACCAGTCGACGAGGCCGCGCAGGACGAGGTAGAGCGTCGTCAGGCGGAGCGCGTCGACGAGGAGGTGGGCGTCGTCGGCGTCGTCGACGAGGAGCGCGACGAGGAGGACGAGGGAGAAGGTGAGAAGGCCCTTCAGCCCCGCGAGGGAACGCAGGACGTCCGTCGAGAAGAGCGCCGAGAGGACGCCGAGGAGGACGAAGAGGGCGACCGGCCCGAGGAGCGGCGAGGTCCTCCGCCCGCCTCCGGGATCGCTCTCGCCGGCGCCGCGCCGCCCGAAGGCGAGGACGACCGCGCCCAGGATCGCGACGGCCAGCGCGACGTTCGCGAGGGCGTTCGAGGGCGTGAGCGCGGCGCAGAGGACGAGGCCCGCGAAGGCCGCTCTCGGGAGCGGCGCCCGGCGAGCGAGAGGCCCCGGCAGGAGCTTCAGGACGCGCGCGCCCCGGCGGGGAGGGCTTCCTCGACGAGCATGACCGGGATGTCCGACACGATCGGGTAGACCCGGCCGCAGACGGCGCAGTGGAGGCCGTCGGTCACGACCGGCTCCTCGTCGCGGAACTTGTCACGGTACTTCTCGACGACCTGCGCCGCCGCTCCGGCCTCGAGCGGGCAGAGGGTCACCGGGGGCCGCGGGTCGCAGGCCGGGCAGGCGAGGATGGCGAGGAGCTCGGGGTCGACGGCCATGCGCGGATGCTAGCAGCAGGCGGCCCGGCGGAAACGCCGGGACCGGGCCCGCCGCCTCAGAGCCTCTCCTGCAAGGGCGTGATCGACCGGGCCTTCCCCGTCGTCTCGTCCACGTCGACGACGGCGCCGCAGAGCCGGACGTCCCGGGTCGCCGTCTCCATCCCGCGCGGGGTCTGGAAGCGGAACCGTTCGAGGATGTTCTTCGGGTCGAAGCCGATGATCCCCTCGTAGGCGCCCGTCATCCCGGCGTCCCCCTGGTAGGCCGTCCCCTTCGGGAGGACGCGCGCGTCGGCCGTCGGGACGTGCGTGTGCGTCCCGATGACGAGCGAGGCCCTCCCGTCGAACCACCAGCCGACGGCCTGCTTCTCCGAGGTCGCCTCGGCGTGGATGTCGATCAGGACGACCTTCAGCTCCGGGCAGGAGGCCGTCATCTCGCCGAGGCAGGCGTCGCCGACCCGGAAGGGCGAGTCCGTCGCGGCCATGAAGACCTGCCCCTGGAGGTTCAGGACGCCGACCGGGATCCCGGCGGGCGTGTGCTGGACGGCCCACCCGCGGCCGGGGTTGCCGGGAGGGTAGTTCGCGGGGCGGAGGAGGTTCGGGATCTCGTCGAGATAGGGGACGAAGTCCTTCTTGTCCCAGATGTGGTTCCCCGACGTGAAGACGTCGATCGGGAGCTTCGAGAGGTCGGCGAAGATCTCCGCCGTCACGCCGAAGCCGCCGGCGGCGTTCTCGACGTTCACCACGGTGAAATCGACCCCCTCGCGGGCGATGACCTTCTCGAGGAGGCCGAGCGCCTTGCGCCCCGGCTTCCCGACGACGTCTCCGACGAAAAGGAGCTTCACGATCCGGTCCTCCCTGGGCTCTGACGAAGCCGCCCCGGGGATTCCCCGGGGCGGCGGGCTTCCGTTCTGCTGTCCGGGCTCTACTTGGCGTACTCGACCGCGCGGGTCTCCCGGATGACCGTGATCTTGATCTGGCCGGGGTACTGGAGCTCCGACTGGATCCGCTTGGCGAGGTCCTTCGACATCCAGAAGCACTCGGAGTCGTTCACCTGCTTGGCGTCGACGATGACCCTCAGCTCTCGCCCGGCCTGGATGGCGAAGGTCTTCTCGACCCCCTTCATCCCCTGCGTCATCAGCTCGAGCTTCTCGAGCCGCTTGACGTAGGTCTCGATGATCTCGCGCCTCGCGCCGGGGCGGGCCGCCGAGATCGCGTCGGCCGCGTTCACGAGGACCGCCTCGATCGTCCTCGGCTCGTAGTCGCCGTGGTGGCACTCCATGCCGTGGATGACCGCTTCGCTCTCCCCGTACTTCTTGAGGAGCTGCCGGCCGAGCTCGAGGTGCGTCCCCTCCTGCTCGCGGTCGATCGCCTTGCCGATGTCGTGGAGGATTCCGGCGCGCTTGGCGACGGCGACGTCGACCTTCAGCTCGCTCGCCATGTGGCAGGCGGCCCAGGCGACCTCCTTGGAGTGCTGCAGGACGCTCTGCCCGTAGCTCGTCCGGTACTTCAGGCGCCCCAGGAGCTTGACGAGCTCGGGGTGCAGGTCGGCGATCCCGAACTCGTAGGCCGCGGCTTCGCCCGTCCTCTTGAGGTCCTCCCAGAGCTCCGCGCGGACCTTCTCGACGACCTCCTCGATCCGGCCGGGGTGGATCCGGCCGTCCTGGATGAGCCGCTCGAGGGCCCTCCTCGCGACCTCGCGCCGGATCGGGTCGAACGAGGAGAGGAGGACCGCCTCCGGCGTGTCGTCGATGATGATGTCGACGCCCGTCGCGGCCTCGACGGCGCGGATGTTCCGCCCCTCGCGGCCGATGATCCGCCCCTTCATCTCGTCGCTCGGGAGGTCGAGGACGGTGACCGTCGTCTCGGCGACGTAGTCCGAGGCCATCCGCTGGGTCGTCATCGCGAGGAGGCGCTTGGCCTTCATCTGCGCGTTGTCGACCGCGTCCTCCTCGATCCGCCGGATCAGGCCGGTCGCTTCGAGGCGGGCCTCGTTCTCGAGGTCGCGGACGAGGTCCTTCTTCGCCTGCTCCGCAGTGAGGCCGGCGATCTCCTCGAGCTTCGCCCGCTGGGCCGCGACGAGCTCGTCGGCCGCCTTCTGGGCCTCCTCCTCGATCTCTCCGAGCCGCTTCTCCCGCTTGTCGAGGTTCTTCGCGCGGTTCTCGGCGTCCTGTTCCCGCTTCTCCGCGCTGCCGATCTTCCGCTCGAGCGACTCCTCTTTCGCGAGGAGGCGCTTCTCCATGTCGGCGAGCTCGTTGCGGCGCCGGGCGACCTCTTCGTCCATCGCCTCGCGGGACTTGAGGAACTGCTCCTTGGCGTCGAGCTCGGCCTTCTGGGCGGCAGCCTGTGCCTTCCGAACCTCGGCCTCGGCCTGGAGCTTCGCCGTCTCCAGGACCTTCTTCGCCTCGAGGTCGGCGAGGACCCGGGCGTCTTCGGCCCGTCCTCTCGCCTTCGTCGCGAGGACGAAGAAGACGCCGGCCGCCACGAAAAGGATCGCGGCGATGGCGACGTAAATGCTTGGATTCACCTGTGATCCCCCTCGTCTTCCGTCTCGTCGAGGGTGATCCTGAGCCGGGAAGCCGGATCGAGAGGCCGGAGATCTGCTGCCGCTACGACGTCCTCGAAGAGGGGAAAAGGCCCCCGCCTCGGCCGTGTGAGCCAGCGTCTTTGAACCCTTGCCAAACCAGGGAGAACGCCCCGGGGCGACCCGTCAGTTCCCCGGCCGGAGCCGGGGCGTCACAGGGTGGCCGGTCTTCGAGGCGCTCGGGGTTCAAATATCGGTTCAAGGACATGTGCTCATTCACGCACCGCGCAGGGTGCCACGCCATTCCGTTCCGGCGTCCGCCGGGAGCTCCGCAGGCAGGATTCCGAGGATCTCATCCAATTTCTCGACGAGGCGGCCCGCCACCGGGACGAGCCGCCCCGGATCACCCATCCGGGTCTTGCTTCGGTACTGATGGAATTCGTCGGAGACGTTCAGGGCCGCAAGGATGGCGATCTTCGTCGAGTCGACGGTCGGGGCGTGCGCCGCCACCTCCCGCATCTTCCGGTCCACGAACGCGGCGAGGTCACGGATGTACTCCTCCTCGCCCGCGGCGCGGACCGAATAGGTCTGCCCGAAGATCTCCACCTGAATGACGGTCGGCCTGTTCTCCATCCCGGCAGCTCTCCTTCTCTGCTGCCGTTCCGAGGATAGCACGCACCGTCTCAGTCGATCGGGGCCGGTTCCTCCAAGCTCTTGACCAGACGCTCGATACGGGTCCGGACTTCCTCCCGCTCGGTCGTCAGGCGCGAAAGCTTCTCGTTCAGCTCGGCGACGTGCACGGCGCCCTCCCGGCTGTCCACGAGCTCGGCCTTGAGCCGGTCCCGCTCGGCCGCCGTCTCCTCGAGCGCCGCGAGAAGGCGGGCGTTCTCCCCTGCGGAGGCCGTCACCGCCGCGAGGAGGCGGGCCACCCTCTCCTCCATCGTCCCGAGCAGCTGCTCCAGCTCCGAGACAGCCTCCGGCGCCGTCTCTTCGACAGGAGCCTTGTCCTTCTTCCCGCTCATCTGGTTCTCCTTCAGGCAATGCCGTCCACCGCCGTCCCGGGGACGGCGAGGAGGCGCCTGGCGGCTTCGTCGCGCCAGCGGTTGATCTCGTCTCGCTCGAGCGAGCGTTCCGCGGACCCGAAGGCCACGGTGAGGGTCGTCTTGACGTGCCCTTCGGGGACGCCCGCGCCGCGCCAGAGGTACTTCGCGTCGACCTCGAGGAGCTCGGCCGGGGCACCCGTCCGGACGGCCGCGACGAGCGAATCCCAGGCAAGCGAAACCGGATGCGTCACCGTCAGGTCGATCTCGCTGCCGGGGAACCGCGACGGCATCTCGACCGAAGATGGCGGAGGCGGCGCCGGAATCGCGGCGAGGTCGACGTCTGCGACGACCGCCTCTCCGAGGTCCCACGCCGCGGCCTGCGGCCCGGCGAGGACACCGACCCAGCCGGCCGCCTTCCCGTCCACGACGATCTCGGCCGACCGACCCGGCGCCAGGAAGGGGAGGGTGGCGGGCCGGAACGCGGGAGCCGGCGCGCCGAACCCGGCGAAGAGGGCCGCGACGGCGCCCGAGCCGTCGTAGAAATCGGCGGGGCGCGCTTCGGCCGCCCAGTGGACTCCCCGGCGGCCCAGCAGGAGGATCGCCGCGCGCCGGGACTCGACCGGACACCCTTCGACGAGCGCGTAGGAGCGCCCGACCTCGAAGAGGGCGAGGTCGCCGAGCCCGCGCCGGACGTTGTGCCGGGCGGCGCGGAGGAGACCGACGACCGGCGTCGAGCGCATCGTGGTGAATGGCTCCCCGAGCGCGTTCGCGACGACCGGAGGCGTCCCGGCGACGCAGGACGCGAAGGGAGCGTTCTCCTCGGCCGAGACGAACGAGTAGGTGCACGCCTCCGCGAAGCCCGCCGCGGCGAGGAGGTCGCGTGCCCGCTCCTCGCGGGCGAGGACCGGCTCGGACCAGGTGGGGTTGTAGGCGTGCGGCAGCGTCTCGGGGAGCGAGGAGTAGCCGACGACCCGGATGACCTCCTCGATCAGGTCGCACTCCTGCTCGACGTCGACCCGCCAGGTCGGCACGGAGACCTCGAGGACTCCGGGCGCCGCCTCTCTCACGCCGAACGCGAGGGAGGAAAGGATCTCGACGCAGCGCGCGAGCGGCACCTCCATCCCGAGGAACGAAACGAGGCGCGCGTGCCGGAGGGTCACGCTCTTCCGCGGCCGCGGCGTCCCGTGCGCGTCGACCACCCCGCGCGCGACCGTCCCGCCGCAGTCGGCGAGGAGGAGCGCGATGACCCGGTCGAGCGCCTCGAGCGTCGTCTCCGGGTCGGTCCCCCGCTCGAAGCGGTGCGAGGCGTCCGTGTGCATCCCGTGCCGGCGGGCCGTCTTCCTCACCGCCGTCGCGTTGAAGTGGGCCGACTCGAGGAGGACGCGCGTCGTGGAGGGCGTGATCGCCGTCGCGAGGCCGCCCATGACGCCCGCGAGGGCGACGGGCTTCACGGCGTCGGCGATGACGAGGTCCTCCGGCGAGAGCGTCCTCTCCACGCCGTCGAGGGTGACGAGCGTCTCCCCGGAGCGGGCGCGGCGGACGACGATCGCGGGGAGCCCGTCTGCCCCCTTCGCGAGCGTGTCGAGATCGAAGGCGTGAAGGGGCTGGCCGATGTCCCAGAGGACGTGGTTCGTCGCGTCGACCGGCGCCAAGATCGGGTTCATCCCGAGGCACCGGAGGCGATCCTGCACCGCCGCCGACGCTTCCCGGACGCGCAGCCCCTCGACGACCCGCGCGGAGTAGCGCGAGCAGAGGTCGGGCGCCTCGATCGTCACCGCCGCGAGGGAGGTCGCCGCGTCCGGACCCTCCGGCGGCGCGGGCGCGGGCACGTCGCGGAACTCCCGTCCGAGAGCGCACGCGGCCTCGCGGGCCAGCCCGCGGTGGTTCATCCCGTCGGGGCGGTTCGCCGTCAGCTCGACCTCGAGGACCGCGTCC
>JADHEF010000173.1_pt1 | contig 78845 bp, 70 predicted proteins | sample 8952391 | NCBI WGS metagenome assembly JADHEF01 (sample SAMN16124439, study PRJNA663245) | bioreactor sludge metagenome | isolation source: sludge (nitrite) | place: India:Bengaluru | collected 2019-02-28
GTTGCCGTTGTATGTCGGCCTGATCGTGGCGCAAGGCGTCTATGTCTACCATTTCTGGGTCGAACTGGCGCATCTGCTGACCAGCCTGTTCGGCAGCCAGACCGATGCCGTGGCCCTGATCTGCGGCGTGATGCCCGATACCGATGCCTGCCTGCGCGCCAAGGAAGCGCTCAGCGCCGGACAATCGAACATCAAGCTCAACGAGACACTGATCATGCTCGTGGTGCTCGGGCTCATCGACGTGGTGATGATTTCGAATCTGCTGATCATGGTCATCATCGGCGGCTACGAAACCTTCGTGTCGCGCCTGAACATCGACGGCCATCCCGACCAGCCCGAATGGCTGTCGCATGTGAACGCCTCGGTGCTCAAGGTCAAACTCGGCATGGCGATCATCGGCATTTCGTCGATCCACCTGCTCAAGACCTTCATCAACGCCGAGCAGACCGATACCAAGACCCTGATGTGGCAGACCTTGATCCATCTGACCTTCCTCGCATCGGCATTGGCGATCGCCTGGACCGACCGGATCATCAGCCACCATTTCGAGCACGACGAGGAATGACGGTCGGCGCTGCGCCTATTTACCTTTGAAGACCCGCGAGAACCCCATGCCCACACCCGTTACGATCAAGCAAGACGATCTCATCACGAGTATCGCCGACGCGTTCCAGTTCATCAGCTACTACCACCCGCTCGATTACATCCAGGCGCTGGGCGCGGCGTATGAGCGCGAACAAAGCCCGGCCGCGCGCGATGCGATCGCCCAGATCCTGACCAATTCGCGCATGAGCGCCGAAGGCCATCGCCCGATCTGCCAGGACACGGGCATCGCGACCGTCTTCCTCAAAGTCGGCATGGACGTGCGCTGGGACGCCACGATGAGCGTGGCCGAGATGGTCAATGAAGGGGTGCGCCGCGCCTACAACAACCAAGACAACCTGCTGCGCGCGTCGGTGCTGTCCGACCCGGCATTCGGCCGCAAGAACACCAAGGACAACACGCCCGCGGTCATCCATTACGAGATCGTGCCCGGCCATGAAATGGAAGTGATCTGCGCGGCCAAGGGGGGTGGCTCGGAAGCCAAGAGCAAGATGGTCATGCTCAACCCGAGCGACAGCATCGTCGACTGGGTGGTCAAGACCGTGCCGACCATGGGCGCCGGCTGGTGCCCGCCGGGCATCCTCGGCATCGGCATCGGCGGCACGCCCGAAAAGGCGATGCTGCTGGCCAAGGAATCGCTGATGGCGCCGGTGGACATGGCCGAGCTGCTGGCGCGCGGGCCGAAGAACAAGCTCGAGGAGCTGCGCATCGAGCTGTACAACAAGGTCAATGCCCTGGGCATCGGCGCGCAAGGCCTCGGGGGCCTGACCACCATCCTCGACGTCAAGATCCTCGACTATCCGACCCATGCGGCCAATCTGCCGGTCGCGATGATCCCGAACTGCGCGGCGACCCGCCATGCGCATTTCGTGCTCGACGGCACCGGCCCGGCCAAGCTCGAAGCGCCTTCGCTCGAAGACTGGCCGAAGGTCACCTGGACCGCCGATACGCAAAAGAGCAAGCGTGTCGATCTCGACACCCTGACCGCCGAGGAAGTCGCTTCCTGGCAGCCCGGCCAGACCTTGCTGCTCAACGGCAAAATGCTGACCGGCCGCGACGCCGCGCACAAACGCATCCAGGACATGCTCGCGAAGGGCGAAAAGCTGCCGGTGGACTTTGCTGGCCGCGTCATTTATTACGTCGGCCCGGTCGATCCGGTGCGCGATGAAATCGTCGGCCCGGCCGGCCCGACCACCGCGACCCGCATGGACAAATTCACCGACACCATGCTCGGCCAGACCGGCCTCTTGGCCATGATCGGCAAGAGCGAACGCGGCCCGGCCGCGGTCGAATCGATCAAGAAGCACCAGCGCGCCTACCTGATGGCGGTCGGCGGCGCGGCCTATTTGGTGAGCAAGGCGATCAAGAGCGCCCGCGTCCTGGCGTTCGAAGATCTCGGCATGGAAGCGATTTATGAGTTCCAGGTCAAAGACATGCCGGTCACGGTGGCGGTAGATTCGGGCGGTACCAGCGTCCATGAGGCCGGCCCGAAGGAATGGCGCATCAAGATCGAAGCGCTCGCCAAGACCGCCGCCTGACGTGGATGCTGGAGTCCGGACGCGCACGGGCGCGTCCGCCGATTCCCGTTTTCCGCGACAGTTGACGGCATGATCGAGGCAGAAGATACGCACTTAGACGGTGCGCGCCCCATGGAACCCCTTGCCAGCGCCCTGGCCCGCGCCCCCATCGGCGTGTTCGATTCGGGCCTGGGCGGCTTGTCGGTCCTGCATGCGATCCATTGCGATCTGCCCTACGAGGACCTGATCTATTTCGCCGATTCGGGCCATGCCCCGTACGGCGACAAATCCGACGAATTCATCCTCGAGCGCTGCCTGCGCATCGGCGCCTGGATGATCGACCAAGGCGCCAAAGCCATCGTGGTCGCCTGCAACACCGCGACCGCAGCTGCGGTCCAGGCCTTGCGCGCGCACTATGCGCTGCCCATCGTGGGCATCGAACCCGGCCTCAAGCCGGCCACGATGGAGACCGCGACGCGCAAAGTCGGCGTGCTCGCCACCGCCAGCACCCTGGCGAGCGAGCGTTACGGCAAGCTGCTCGGACGCATCCAGGCGTTCGCGCCCGACGTCGAGTTCATCTCGGCGCAGGGCGTGGGCTGGGTCGATCAAGTCGAACAAGGCGATCTCGACTCCGACGACACCCGCGCCCTGGTGCGCGCCGTCATCGAGCCCTTGATCGCGCAAGGCGTCGACACGCTGGTGCTCGGTTGCACGCATTACCCGTTCTTGCGCCATGCGATCAAGCTTGCCGCGCCCGCGGCCGAAATCGTCGACACCGCGCCCGCGATCGCGCGCGAGATCGCGCGCCGGGTTCGAGGCGAATCGGATCCGAACCCTGGTCCGGCGCTGGGCCAACTGCGCATCGTGACCACCGGCGACGTGGCGCGCGCGCAAGCGCTGGTCGAGCGCATGCTCGCCATGCATTGCGTGGTGGAGACTTCGCCGGTCTGAGGCCACGCCCTGCGCGGGCCGGCCGCGACCGGCGGCGCGAAGCACCTACTGCGCTGGCACTGGTGCCGGCGCGGGCTCCGGCGCTGCCGCAATCGGGAACACCATCATCCGAACCTGCATCACGACCGAACCGACGAGTTCGCGCAAGGCGATCCGCGACATGGTCAGCCCTTCGGCGGTCGGCAGCCATTCCGATGGATCGGTCGGGCGCACGCCGCGATAACCCATCGGCGCGGCCACCACCCCCAAACCGACTTGTTTGAACGACGCTTTGGCACGCCGCATGTGCCAATAATCGGTCACGAGCAAGATCCGGTGATACCCCGCGTCACGCAGGAGCGGCGCGCACAGCCGGGCACCATCGAGCGTCGTGGCCGATTCGTTCTCGACCAGCCGGACCGGAACGCCGAACTCGTATTCGAGCGCCGATTTCATGAGGGTCGCTTCCGAAATCGAACCACCATCGGGCTTGCCACCGACCGTCATCACCGGCAGGCCGGTTTCGCGATGCAGCCGCGCGGCATAGCGCACCCGCGCGAGCGTACGGTCGCGCATGCCCTCGCCTTCGTATTCGAGCGCGCCGGGCACCCGGCCAGCACCCAGCACCACGATGACCTCGGGGCGTTGATCAGGCTCGAAGAACTTGACGGTCGAACCGTCGAAAGGCTTGGTTTCGCCGGTCGAGGACAACAACAGGTAGCCCACGTACGGCGTCGACAGCACCCAGAGCGCGAGGACCGACAACACCACGAGGAGCCAACCCAGCGTCGGCCGTTTGCTCACGAGGAACATGCCCACGAAGCCGGCCAGCAGCAGGCCCGCCGGCGGCAGCAGCAAGGTGGACAGCAAGCTCGACCAGAACCAGGAGGACGTCAACCAGTCGGGAATCATGGAATCGAAAAGGCCCGAGGCGCCGCAGCGCCTCGGGCAGGAATGGCGATCCGCCCGATTCTAACTGTGCCGATGCGCGCCGCGACAGTTTCTCGGCCGCCGCCGCGCACGCGGCGCGGCGTGCAGCCGACAGTCGTTCAACGCGTGCCGACCGCGTCGCGCAGTTGTTGAAGGGCGGTCGGGTCCTCGATCGTGGTCAGATCGCCCGGGTCGCGCCCTTCGCACAAGGCCTGCATCGCGCGACGCAACAGCTTGCCCGAACGCGTCTTGGGCAGCGCCGACACGAAATGCACGCGGGCCGGACGCGCCACCGCGCCCAGTTGCGAATCCACCACCTTCATGACCTCGCCCTCGAGCGCCAGACGCCCTTCTTTTGTCGCAATCGCTGACGGATCCTTGACGATTGCAAAGCCGACCGGCACTTGGCCCTTGAGTTGATCGGCCACCCCCACCACCGCGACTTCGGCGATGTTCGGGTGGCTCGAGATGCTCTCTTCGATCTCGCGCGTGCCCAGGCGGTGGCCGGCCACATTGATGACGTCATCGGTGCGGCCGAGCACGAAGTAATAGCCGTCCTTGTCTTTGATGCCCCAGTCGAAGGTCGAGTAGAACTGGCCGTTCGGGAACATCGTGTAGTAGGTCTTGACGTAACGCGCGTCGTCGCCCCAGACGGTGGTCATGCAGCCCGGCGGCAGCGGCGGCACGATCGCGACCACGCCCTTTTCATCGGCGCCGACTTCCTGGCCGGTGAGTTCGTGCAGCAACTTGACGTTGTAACCATAGGTCGGACGCCCGGGCGAACCGAACTTGATCGGCAGATCGGCGCCCCCTTCGATGCCGCGCTGGACCGACAGGATCGGCCAGCCGGTCTCGGTCTGCCAATAGTTGTCCATGATCGGCTTCTTGATGCCTTCCGAGATCCATTTGGCGGTGGGCTCGTCGAGCGGTTCGCCGGCCAGGAACAAAGTGCGCAAGGACGACAGATCGTATTTGGTGAGCAGCGCCGGGTCCTGTTTCTTGAGCACGCGGATCGCGGTCGGTGCCGAGAACATCACGCTGACCTTGTACTTCTCGACCAGGCTCCACCAAATGCCGCCGTCGGGGCGGATCGGCGTGCCTTCGTAAAACAAGGTCGCCAGGCCGGCGAGCAAGGGGCCGTAGACGATGTAGCTATGGCCGACCACCCAGCCGATGTCGGAGGTGGCGAAGAAGGTCTCGCCGGGCTTGCCCTGGAACACATACTTGATCGACGAAGTCAGCGCGACGGCGTAGCCGCCGGTATCGCGCTGCACGCCCTTGGGCTTGCCGGTCGTGCCCGAGGTATACAGGATGTAGCTCGGTTCGTTCGATTCGAGCCAGACGCAAGGCACTTTCGCGCCTTCGTGCTTGGCGGCGAGCGCCGCGTAATCGACGTCGCGGCCGGCTTCGGTCGCCATCGCGGCGAGGCCGCGATCGACCAGCAGCACATGCGCGGGCTTGTGCTGCGCGAGGCGGATCGCTTCGTCGAGCAAGGGTTTGTATTCGACCACCTTGCCGCCGCGCGAGCCGGCATCGGCACTGACGATGAGTTTGGGGGTCGCATCGTCGATGCGCGTCGCCAGCGAATGCGAGGCGAAACCGCCGAACACCACGCTATGGATCGCGCCGATGCGCGCGCAGGCCAGCATCGCGAACGCGGCCTCGGGAATCATCGGCATATAGATCAGCACGCGGTCGCCCTTGCCCACGCCCAGGCTTTGCAGCATCGCGGCGGCTTGGTTCACCTCGGCGTGCAATTGCGCGAAGCTGTAGGTGCGTTCGGTATCGGTCTCGGTCGAGACGAAGATCAGCGCGGGCTGATTGGCGCGCGCCGACAAATGCCGGTCGATCGCGTTATGGCACAGATTGGTCGTGCCGCCGACGAACCAGCGCGCGAACGGCGGCTTGGAGTAATCGAGGATCTGTTGCGGCGGGGTGTTCCATTCGATCAGTTGGGCCTGTTCGCGCCAGAACGCGTCGGGCTGCTCGATCGATTGCTGGTGAAACGCTTCGTACTGGTCTTGCTGGCTCATTGAGCTCTCCTCTACGATGGTCGCGCACACCTCGCCCTGCGGATCGGGTCCGCCGGATCGGGTCTACGCTTGAAATCTCCTCGCGGACCACCGCGCGTTCGCCTCGGGTGGAGGCGGCGCGGCTGCATTCCGCACCAGCTCAGGTCAAGCCGGTTTCTTTTTCTTTTTTTGCTGACCGATCAGATCGTTCAGCGGCCGAATCTGGTCTTCCAAAGTCGACAAATACGGCAGGACCTCCCGGCCTTGCCCCCGGGCGATGAGATTCAACGCCTCGGAAATCGTCATCGGCGGCAGGTCGAGTTCATCGACGGCGAACGATCCGGTCGCCTCGCCTTCCTCGATCATGCCGATCACGCGGTTGCCGCCGAGTTCCTGCGCCACACCGGCGCGCCGTTCGGCAATCCGCTTCAATCCTTCCACGTTCGATGCGCGGGTCTGGCTGGCCGCCGCGATGCCGAAGCTCGCGGTCAGACGCAACTCGGTCCCGGCATGCATGATCTTGGCCTGCGCCACCGCCTCGGCAAGGCGCTCGGCGAACTTGGTCGCACCGGCCGGCGTGATGCCCATGGCCGCGACCAGAAACTCGTCGTCGCCATTGCGGGCCACGCAGTCTTCGCGCCGGATCGCCTTGGTCAGCATCTCGGCGATGAAACGGAAAATGCGGTCGCGGATGGTCTGGCGGATCGCCACCGCTTCGGGCGACAAACCGCGAATTTCGTCAAGGCGCACACACAGCACCACGAAATCGATGCCATGCCGACGCGAGAAGGCCCACATCTTGTCGGTCTCGACATCGAGGAAGGCGCGGCTCGCGATGCCCGACGCATCTTCGCGGATCGAGGCCTGGGTGCGCGCTTCGTCGAGATGTTCGGTCTTGTGCTGCAGCTTGATCAACACTTCCAGACGCGACAGCAGTTCGACCGTCGACACGCCCTTGGTGATGAATTCGGTTGCGCCGAGCTTGGACGCCTTGGCGGCCTCCTGCTCGTCGCCCGAGATGATGACGACCGGCAATTGGCGGATGCGGTCGGCGGTCGCGTTGCGGATCTTTTCGAGCAACTGATACCCGTTGAGCTTGGGCATCGTCAGGTCGGACACCACCACCCGGATCGTCGGATCGAGGACGATCTGCTCCCAAGCGGTCTGGCCATCGCCAGCCTCGACATAGTCGAACACGCCCTTGAGATGCTTGATGATGGACGCGCGCACCAATCGGGAATCGTCCACCACCAGCACGCGTCCTGCGACGGCGGGCGTGGAGGCAGTACCGCTGGGCGCGGGTTGACCGGATTCCATGCTTGATTGATCCATGGCGGGTGGCGAGTGTGCGGTGCCGAGCTTACTACGATCTGACGTGAGAACCGGGTGCCGCCAGGTCGCGGCGGGCCTGCGCGGCCCCGCCCGTGTTGTGACTTTGACACTGTGCGCTCGATCCACCACAATCGAACGGTTGTGAATCCGACTGGGGTGCCCCTAGTGACGAAACACCCGCGATCCCTTGCGTTACGCCCCGGCGCGGCCGGCGGCGCGCAGCCAGCCGCACGGCCTTGGGGCCTGCGCATGCGTGCGGGAACGATCGCGGCAGCCATCGCATTGCTCTGGTCGGTCGGCAACGCGGCCCATGCGGCGCCACCATCGGCGACCCCGACCGCACCCGCGGCCAAGTCGAGCAAACCGGCGAAAGCCACCAAGTCGACCAAGCCCAAACCGTCAGCCGCGAATCGCAAAGCACACGCCAAGGCAACCGCTTCGCACAAGAAGTCGCCTGCAACCGAACCGGCTGCAAGCAAACCGGCGGCGAATCACACCGCCGCCGCCAAATCGGAATCTGCCAAATCGGAACCGGCCAAGCCGGCCGATCACGTGGCGGCCAAAACAGCGGGGACCAGCGCTGCCCTGCCCGCAGTGGCGGCCGCAGCCGGCGCCAACCCGCCGACCACCCCGCCCGACACCGCGGCGCACGGCCATACGCTGTCGATCTCGGAAGCGACCGAAATGCTGCGCGTCATCGAAAGCCAGCCTCCCGCCACCACGAGCGCCGTGCCGCCGACCGCCAGCGCCGCAACATCGGCGCCGGCCGCAGCGCCTGAAGCCGCCGCGCCGGCGAGCACGTCCGACCGGATCGGCAATCTGGTCTCCAATGCGCTGTCTTACATCGGGGTGCGCTACCGCTACGGCGGCAACACGCCCGAACACGGCTTCGATTGTTCGGGCCTGGTGCGCTGGGTCTACAACCGGACCTGGGGGGTCATGTTGCCGCGCCGCGCATCGGAGATCGCCAAGGTCGGTACCGACATTCCGAAAGATCAGCTCAAACCCGGCGATCTGGTGTTCTTCAATACCTTGCGCCGGACTTTCTCGCATGTCGGCATCTATCTCGGCGACGGCCAGTTCCTGCATGCGCCGCGTTCGGGCGGCAAGGTCCGCGTCGAGAAACTCGATGAGTCGTATTGGGCCAAACGCTGGGATGGCGCGCGCCGGCTCGAAGACGCGCCGACGGCGCTCGACACCTCGCCGCCGCCAACCACCCTGATCGAAGCCAGCACCGCGGCGCCCAAGTTGCATTGAGCGGCGCGGCGCCGCGCATCACGGCGCAGAGATCGCAGGTGCGCGCTTGAGCGCCAGCTTGGTCCGCAACTCCGGCAACGCCGCCGTCATCGCCAGTTCGCCGGCCAGAATCGCCTGATGGCGCGCCGAGAAATCGGTGCTCTTGGTATTGAGCTGCGGACGGACCACGACATCGGCTTCGGCCAGTTCGAGCCGATTGATCGACCGGCCCATGATGGTGAAGGTCTGAAGCAACAGATCCGACACGCTTTCGGTCGGCTGACCGACCGGGTCGGCCGAGATATCGACCGCGATCACGAAGTCGGCCCCCATGCGGCGCGCCGAGCGCACCGGCACCGGTTCGGCCAAGCCGCCGTCCACGTACTCGCGGCCGTTGATGACCACCGGGGCGAACACGCTGGGCACCGACGACGAAGCGCGCACCGCCATGCCGGTATTGCCGCGCTGGAACAGGATCAGATCGCCATTGCCGAGGTCGGTCGCGGTCACCCCGAATGGGCGCTTGAGTTGCTCGATCGGACGCTGGCCGACCGCCTGGTTGACCCAGGTCTGCAAGGCTTCGCCACGGAACATGCCGCGCCCGGCGAAGGTCCAGTCGGCGAACACCGACTCATCCATGCGCATCGCCATCTGTTGCAGCTCGAAGCCGTTGAGGCCGCTCGCATACAGGCTGCCGACCAGGCTGCCGGCGCTGGTGCCGGCCACCAGATCGACTTGGATGCCATTGGCTTCGAGCACCTTGATGACGCCGATATGCGCGAAGCCGCGCGCGGCGCCGCCGCCGAGCGCGAGCCCGACCTTGACCGGGCGCGGCGGCAGTTCGACCCGAGGCGGCGTCGTGGGAGTCTGGGGAGGAGCGACCACCGCGGTGGTCGGGGTCTGGCAGCCTGCCAGCAGGATCATGCACGCGAGCAGCGCGCGGCGCAGGGTGTGTTTCATGGCCGCCATTTTAGACGGGCCGCATGACGGCCCGCGCCGTTTAGAGGCCGCTGCTCACTTGATCTGCAACACGAACCCGGTTCTTTCCGGTGTGCTTGGCGTCATACATCGCACGGTCGGCGCGTTCGAGCGCGTCGGCCAATCCGGCTTGCAGATTCACCTGCGCCACCCCGGCGGAGAAGGTCATGAGGATCTTCTCGTAGTTGTGCATGAAGATGCGCCGGGTCAGTTCGCGCTGCACGCGCGTCATGACGGCGGCCGCGTCCGATACTGAAACACCTGGCAACAGAATCGCGAATTCTTCGCCACCGTAGCGCGCGATCGCGTCGGTCGGGCGCAGGGTTTCGCGCAACACATCGGCCAGATGCTTGAGCGCGGTATCGCCGGCTTGATGCCCGAACCGGTCGTTGAGCAGTTTGAAATCGTCGACATCGAGCATCGACACGGTCAGCACATCGCCGGTCCGCATGGAGCGCGCGAATTCCGCCGCATAGGCTTCTTCGAAGCCGCGCCGGTTGAGCGTGGCGGTGAGCGGATCGGTCCGCACCAATTGGCTCACGCGCGCGAGTTCGCGTTCCAGACTCTCGACGCGCTGCTCGTGCTCGCGCACTTTTTGCCGCGCATAGACCAGATCGTCGCGCGCGCGCGCCATGTCGACGCTGACCACGCGCGTGTCGTCGAGCAAGCCGCGCACGATCTGCGACAGCTCGCCGATGTTGTCGGCGCTGCGAATATGGCTCGCGTAGGTCTCGACCTTTTCGTAATAGCCGCCGGCGGTGTCCGACACGGCGGACAAGCGGGCGATCAAGGTCGCGACCATCTCCTTGATGGCGGTCTTGGCCTCTTCGATGCTGTGCTTGATCGCCCCTTGCTTGATCATGAGGCTGCGCAACTGGCGCTCGGCCTCGCCGATCCGCTTTTCATTGAGCGGCAAAGACAGGATCGAATTGATCTGATCGACTTGCTGTTCGAGCATGCGATGCTCGGGCGAAAGCTCGGCGATGTTGCGCAACATCAGGGCCAGCAGATCGCGCAGCTTGCCTGCGATGGCGCCGTCGGGCGCGGCCGCGGCGGCGCGCGCTTCGAGCCCGAGGATCGTGGTGTCGGCGCCCGGCAATTGCGGCACCGGCCGGCTGGCGCCGGGTTCGGTCGCCAGCGAGCCCGCATTGGCCGCGGTCTCGGTCGGCAGCATCGCGCGCGTGGCGGTATCGACCGGGGTGAAAGGCGTGGTCGCGCTCGCGTCGAAACGATCGAGTGCCGCGCCGCTCAAGGTCCAGGAATCGACGAGCCGGTTGATCTTGTGCATCAACGCGGTCGGATCGGGCTCGCGCACCAGCAAGGCCCGCGTCAACCCTTCGCGCTTGCGCGCGGTCGTGATGCCGGCGTGATGCGCATCGATGCTCTTGAGCAGGCGCATGATGGTGTGCGCCCAGTCGAGCGCTTCCCGTCTGGCGTCGCGTTCGCCGGGCGGGCCGGCGTCGTCGGGGGTCATGGTTGGAATCTCGGACTTCGTGTCGTCGGCCGGTAATTCGGCCAATCCATTCACATCTTGCCGCTCGACCAGCAGGCCGAAGCGTCGATAAGCGCGCGAATTGCGCGGCCTTTCCATGTTCAACGCGCCCCGCGCCCACGCGCCGCGCGCGCCATCTCGATCACATTGCGGTCGTCGGCCTGTTTGAGGCGTTCGTGCATCAAGCGCGCCACTTCGGGCGCACGCACCGGCCGGCTGTAATGATAGCCCTGCATCACATGGCAACCGGCTTCGCATAGCAAGCGCGCCTGCTCTTCGGTTTCGACGCCTTCCGCCACCACCTTCAGGCCCAGGGTGCGCGCCATCGCGATGATGGCCGCCACGATCGCCTCGTTGTCCGAACCCGGCGCCAGGTCGCCGACGAAAGACCGGTCGATCTTGAGCGTATCGAGCGGAAACCGCTTCAGGTAGGCCAGCGAGGAATAACCGGTGCCGAAATCGTCGACCGACAGCTTGACGCCGAGCTGGGTCAACTCGACCAGCGCGCCCATCGTGCGTTCGAGATCCTGCATCAAGACGGTCTCGGTGATCTCCACTTCGAGCACTTCTGGCGCGACACCGGCCTGCGCGATCGCGCGCCGTACCGCGCCGCACAGGTCGCCACGCTGGAAATGGGTCGATGAAATGTTCACCGCGACGCGGATCTGCGGCAGGCCTTCGTCGAACCAGGCGCGCGCCTGGCGCAACGCGGTATCGAGCGCCCATTCACCCATCGGGATGATCATTCCGCAATCCTGCGCGACCGGAATGAAATCGCTGGGCGGGATCAACTGGCCGTTGCGGTTCCAGCGCATCAGCGCCTCGACCGCGATCACGCGCCCGGTATGCACATCGATCTGCGGCTGGTAATGCAGTTCCAATTCTTCGCGTTCGAGCGCCTTGTGCAGATCGGTCTCGATCGCCCAGCGCCGCCGCACTTCGATGGTCATCTCGGGCGAATAGACGCGCACGCCGTTGCGCCCCGACGATTTGACCGCATACATCGCGGCGTCGGCGTTCTGCATCAGCGTGTCTGGATCGTTGCCGTGTTCAGGGTAGCGCGCGATGCCCACGCAAGCGCTCAGAAAATTTTCGATGCCGCGCACGATGAACGGATCGCGCAAGCGCTCGAGGATACGTTCGGCCACGCGCTCGCCGGCGCCGACATCGTCGACATCGCCGAGCAGCACGACGAACTCGTCGCCACCCAGCCGCGCGACGATGTCGCGCCCCTCTTCGGCCGGGCGCTCCATGCGCACGCATTGCACCAAGCGCTGCGCGACATCGACCAGCAAGGCGTCGCCGCCGGTATGCCCTTGGGTGTCGTTGATGTGCTTGAACCGGTCGAGATCGACAAACAGGATCGCCAGGCCGTTACGGCTCGCATGGGCCTGCACGATCGCCTGCGCGAAGCGCTCGGAAAACATGCGTCGGTTGGGCAGCTTGGTCAGTGAATCGAAATTCGCCAGGGCGCGGATCTGCAATTCATCCTGCTTGCGCTGGGTGATGTCTTGCGTCGTGCCCGACAAGCGCACGCCGTGGCCGTCGTCTTCGGCCTCGACCTCGGCCTCGCATTGCAGGACCACCAGATGGCCCGCCGCATGGCGCACGCGCAACTCGAACGTGTGGGGCCGTCGTGTTTCGGCGATGTTCTGCAGTTGCGAGCGCAAGGCGCTCAGATCGTCGCTCGACAGCCTTTCGGTCAGTATCGACTCGGGGCACCGTCCGTCGCGCGGCGGCAGACCGAGCGTGCGGAACACCTCGGCCGACATGGTGAGCGTGCCGGTGCGCAGATCCCATTCCCAATTGCCGAGCTTGGCGAGCGCCTGGGCCTTGGCCAGCCGCGCGCGGCTGCGTTCGAGTTCGACCCGCATCCGCGACGAGCGCAGCAGATAGCGCACGCGCTGCGCGAGCAAGGTCCATTGCTGCGACTTCACGAAGAAGTCGGTCGCGCCGACTTCATAGGCGCGCGCCACCGAGTCTTCGTCTTCGAGACCGGTCAGCATCAGGATCGGGATATGCGCGCCGCCGGGCAGCGCGCGCAGACGGCGGCAGGTGTCGAAGCCATCGAGGCCGGGCATCAACGCATCGAGCACCACGCAATGCGGCACCACGCTTTCGAAGCGCGCGATCGCATGTTCGCCCGATTCGACATCGACGACTTCCAGTCCATGGCTTTCGAGCACGGACGCGGTGAGCACGCGCGCCACCGGGTCGTCGTCGACCAGGAGGATGACTTCGCGTTCTTCGGATTCAGGGTTGGTCATACGATGGCCTCGTTCATGCCTGATTCAAGGGCGGCGGAGCGATCTCGTCAAGTTCGGACATCACGCCATCGATCATCACAACAGCCTGATCGACCAAGGTCGGCATGTCATCGAATTGTGATTTTTCCGCGGCGCGTTCGATGCGCGCGAACAACTCCGAGGCGGCGTCGGCCCCCAGATTGGCATTACTCGATTTAAGGGTATGGGCGGCATGGCGCACTGCAGCGGCGTCATGCCGGGCCTGTGCCGATTCCAGTTGACGCATCAAGGCCGGCACACTCTTGCGATACGCGCGCACCAGTCGATCGACCAGCCCACGCGCGCCCTCGGCTTCCAGACCGCGCAAGTACGCGATCTTGTTCGCGTCGACCATCGGCGCCGACGACTTGACCGCGTTCGCGGGATCGCTCGGCACCGCCACCACCGCCGTCGGCAGAAAGCGCGCCAGCACGCGCCGCAATTGCGCTTCGGTATAGGGTTTGCCGAGGTAATCGTCGAATCCGGCGTCGACGCCATGCTCGCGCTCGTCTTCGCCGGTGCGCGCGGTCAACGCCACGATGGGTACATTGGGCGCGACCGCGAACGGCCCGACGCCCGGCTGCCGGCCGCGGATCGCCTGCATGACCGCGTCGCCGTCCATGTCATCCAGACACAAGTCCATGAGCACCAGATCGCAGCCGCTGCGCGTCAAGGCGTCGAGCGCGGCGCGACCGCCGCCGACGATGGTGCACGTGCAGCCTTGCCGCTCGACCATGACCGCCGCCACCTCCTGATTCACGAGGTTGTCCTCGACGATCAGCACATGCCCTTTGAGTTGCTGCTCGGGCGGCAAGGGCGCCACCGCCTCGGGTCGCCAGTTCGACGACAGCAATTCGACCAGCGCATGGCGCAATTCGGATTGGCGCACCGGCTTTTCGAGGTAGATCTCGATGCCGGCCGCGCGGGCGCGCGCGATCTCGCCGGCTTCGCCGATCGAGGTCAGCATCGCCATGTGCAAACCGCGCAGGCTCGGGTCGAGTTGCACCGTGGCCGCGAGTTCGACGCCGCTCATGCCGGGCATGTTCATGTCGACGAAAGCGGCGTCATACGCTTCGTTGCGCAAATGCGCCTCGCGCAGCTTGAGCAATGCGGCGTAACCGTCGGACGCGGCGTCGCAGACCACGCCCCAGGCCGCGAGCGCTTCGCGCAGGATGCGGCGGTTGGTGATGTTGTCTTCGACGATCAATACCCGCCGGCCCGAAACATCGCGATCGACCCGGATCGCATCGCCTTCTTCGACCACCGGCAAGGGCAGATCGACCGTGAAGCGCGACCCGACATTGGGCTCGCTCGTCACATGGATGCCGCCGCCCATCATGCGCACCAATTGCTTGGAGATCGCAAGACCCAAGCCGGTGCCGCCATACCGGCGCGCGATGCCGTTGGCATCTTGCTCGAAGGCCTTGAACAGACGACCCAGGGTTTCGCTGCTCATGCCGATGCCGGTATCGCTGACGACCAAGCGCAGCATCCGGTGTTCGACCGGATCGGCGAGCGCGTCCTCGTGGCCGGCCGCCGGCGCTTCGGCCGTGGCCGGGATCGGCAAGGCTTCCAGCCGCACGGTGACTTCACCGGTCTCGGTGAATTTGATCGCATTGCCCACCAGATTGATGAGCACCTGGCGGATGCGTCCGGAATCGCCGAGCACCAGACTCGGCACGCCGGTCGCGATGTCGGTGATGAGTTCGAGCTGCTTTTGATGCGCGCGCGGCGCCAGCAACTCGATGGTGTCTTCGACGAGTTGGCGCGGATTGAATTCGATGGTCTCGATCTGCAGCTTGCCGGCCTCGATCTTCGAGAAATCCAGGATTTCATTGATGATGTCGAGCAAGGCTTCGCCCGACCGATAGACGGTTTCGGCGAAGCGCCGCTGCCGTTCGTCGAGTTCGGTCGACAACAGCAGCTCGGTCATCCCGAGCACGCCGTTCATCGGGGTGCGGATCTCATGGCTCATGTTGGCGAGGAACTGGCTCTTGGCCTGGTTCGCCGCCTCGGCCGCGTCCTTGGTCGCGCACAATTGTTCGGCATGTGCCTGGCGCCCCGCCGCGTGCGACAACTGGCGCCCGACCACGGTCGCCATTTCGCGCATGTAGGCATCGGGCACGATCACGCGGTCGCAGAAGAACTCGATGCAGGCCACCAGCTCGCCGCTCGCGCGCACCGGGATCACGAACGCGCTGCGCAATCCGGCCGCCGCCGCGGCCTCGCGGCGCGCCCAGCCGTCGAGCGTGCTCACATCCTCGAACCACAACGGCTCGCCGGCATCGACCGCCGCGCCGATGAAGGCCTGCTCGCCCTGGGCGTCATGCTGCGCCTCGGTGGTGTCGATGAAAGCGCGAAACCGCAATTGGTCCTGCACATACCAATGCGAGGTGCTGATGGTCTGGCCGGCCACTTGCCGGGTGTAGATGGCGCGCCCGATCGGCCACGCGATCCATTGCCCGATCCGATCGAGATCGCTGCGCAACGCGGCATCGGCGTCCTCTTCGAAGGTTGCGGCCTCGCCGAGCGCTTCGAGCAGACGCATCATCGCGACCTGGCGCTGCAATTCGAGACTGGTATGGATCTCGTCTTGATGGGCGCTCGCGAGCAGCCGCGCATGCTCGAACAAGGTGTCTTGCTCGACGCGCAAGGCGCGCGCCAACGCGTCGAGTTCATTGCGCCCTTCGAAGCGCGGTTGGCCGCCCTGGAAGCGCGCGATCACGCCATGCACCGAGGCGGTCATGCGCCGCAAGGGCAGCGCCAGATGCGTATGCATCGCATACCAGGCTCCGGCGATCAACAGCCCGAGGGCACCGACGATCAGGAGCAAGCCGGCCGGGCCCAGATCGGCGCGCGGCGCGCCGACGGTCACCTGGATCGAAACCCCATCGACCATCTCGCTATGGCGCGCGGTCACCGGATCGGCGGGCATGGCGCCATCGATCAGGCTCGCGCCGTTGAGGCGCGCATACATCGCATAGCCGGGGGCCACGACGACGCCCAGATCGCCACGCAGCAAACGTTCACCGACGACGATTTGCATCGGATGGCCCTGGCCATCGCGCGCCGTGCGCGTCGATTCGATGACCAGATCGGCATCGCGCTGGCTGATCCGCAACGACACCGCCCCGGCATTCGCGGCATCCCATGCCGAGGCCTCGGGGGCTTCATGCCCGGGCATCACCAACACTTCGCGCCGGCTGTCCTGGATCAACACCACATAATCGGCCTTGGCCGGCAAGGCCGCTTCACCCCAGCGCGCCGCCCACGCCGCGACGCCGAGGTTGCGCGCCGCCCCGGCCGGTGCGCGCTGTTCGATGGCCTGGGCCACCCGCTGCGCATCGAGATCGAGGTCGCGCCCGACCGCCAGCACCCGGGCGCGTAGCGCGCGCGCGGCGGATTGCGCGATCGCGTTCGCCTCTTCCTGCTGGCGATGCGCCTGCGTCACGGCCATCAACCCGCGATCCGCCACCACGGTGGCGAGCCCTACTGCCAGAAGCAGCCCGCCATACAGAACGGCCACGCTGCGATACCACCTCATGACTTCCCCTTACGACGTGCAGGGGCCAACCGACGGCGCCCGTCCTTAGGGATTTCGGCAGACGGTCTGGGGAACTTGAGCGGTCAACGCGGACGAATACCGGTACGAAACACCGCCAATGTCGCTTGTGCTCGCACGATGTCGCGTGCTAGGAGACCAAGCGAACGGCCTTGGGCAGCCGCCTGCGCCTCGATCTGGGCACGCGCGGCCGCCGCCGGCAGGCCGAGTTGCTCGGCCAGGGTCGACACGGCATGTTCGATCGCCTCGGCATCGGAGATGTCGTCTTCGGGCAGCCCGGCGGCGGTGCGCCGCAAAGCCTTGATTTCCTGGGCCCGCGCCAGCGCCGCATGCAAGGCCGGCACGATCTGTTTGAGTTCGAGCGGCTTGACCAGATAGCCGAGCGCGCCTTGCTCGGTCGCCTCGCGCACGATGGCCGGATCGCCGAAGGCGGACAGGAACATGAACGGCACTTCGGTGTGCTGGCGCAGATAACGCGCCACATCCATGCCGCTCATGCCGTTCATGCGCATGTCGAGCAAGGCCAGATCGGGCGCGCGCTCGCGCGCGAGCAGGATCGCGTCGTCGCCGTTGTCGGCCTCGCTGACCTCGAACTGCGCATCGCGCAAACCTTCGACCAGCGTCGCAAGCACGAGTCGATCGTCATCGACGACCAGCAGATGCGGCTTGAGGGTCATGCGGCACCGTCGCTTGCGTCGAGCGGCGCGAGCGAAAACGAGAAGCAGGCGCCCTCGCCCGGCTTGGATTCGGCCCAGATCGCGCCGCCATGGCGCGCGACGATGCGCTGCACGGTGGCCAGGCCGACGCCGGTGCCCGGGTATTCGCTCGCCGAATGCAGCCGCTGGAAAGGCATGAACAGCCGTTCGCGCAAACGCATGTCGAAGCCGACCCCGTTGTCGCGCACATAAAACACCGGCCGCCCGTAATCGAAGCGCGCGCCGACCTCGATCTCGGCGAAGGCGCGGGTCCGTGTGAATTTCCAGGCATTGCCGATCAGGTTTTCCATCAGCGCGCGCATCATGCCGGCATCGGCATAGGCGATGACCTCGCCGCGCACGGTCAGCTTGCCTTCGCGCACGCCATCGGTCGCCAGCAGATCGGCGCAGATCGATTTGGCCAAGGCCCCGAGGTCGATGCGTTCGCGGTGCAATTCGCCACCGGCGCTGCGCGACACGTTGAGCAAGCCTTCGTACATCGCCTGCATCGACTCGCACAGCGCGCCGATGCGGCCGACATACCCGCGCCCGACATCATCGAGCTGGGCGGCGCAATCCTCGGCCAGCAGCCGCGAATAACCTTCGATGCGCCGGATCGGCGCGCGCAGATCGTGCGAGACCGCGCGCGTGAACGCGTCGAGTTCGCTGCGCATGGCGGCCAGCGCGTCGGGGGCGATGGCCTGCACCGCCACCCGCAGGCACAACGCCACATGGTGCGCGAGACGCGCGATCCAGATCTGCAAGCGCTGCGGGTCGGCGACCCGGTCGCCGAGGTCGTAGCAACAGACCAGCAAGGCGATGTCGGCGGGACGACGCGCCAGCCGTTCGGCGTATGCGAACTGGGTGCCGATCAGGTGCGCCAGTGCGTCATGGGCCCCGCCCAGGCCGACTTCGAGTGTGGACATCGAGGCCGGCGATTGCGCGAGTTCGACGAAACAGGCATGGGTGGCGGCTTCGACGCGGGCCGGCAACGCGCCGCCCAGGACCGCGGCATCGAAGCGCCGGCAGCCGACGCGCAAAGCGGCGGCGCGCATGCGATCGAGCAGATCGGTGGCCGACGCGCCTTCGAGCGCGGCTTCGAGCAAAGCCGCCTCGACCGACTCCGGTCGCGATCCCGACGACTGCGCGAAGGCACCGGCCTCGGGCGCGACCGCAACGACGGGGGGTACGAGATGCGGGCGGTTTTCAGACATGCGCGGACACTACGAGCACGTAGTCGTCCGCGTCAAGCGTAAACCGCCACGTCTTAGAGGTAATCGAACAACGATTGCTTGCCGAGCTTCGAGTACACGTTCTGTGCGGCCTGGTAAGCCAGCTGGGTCTGGGCGAGTTCGGATGCCGCCTGCGCGTAATCGAGGTCGACGATCGCGGACTTGCGCGCCTTCAGATCGGTGTCGGACCGCGTGTTCAGATCGGTCTGGCGTTCGAGTTCGGCCAGCGAATTCCCGAACTGCCCGCGCACCATCGAGGCCTGATCGGCCGACTGCATCAGATTCGCACCGACCTGGCGCAGCACATCGGCAAGCTTGGTGTCGGTGACGGTGCCGTCGGCATTGCCTTCGAGCGCGTCGATCGCGTCTTGCAGCGTCGAGAACGCGTTGGTGGTCGTCGACGGGCCGAGCGTGAAAGTATCGCCGGCCTGCGGCGTCCCGGTGATCGCCAAGGCGACCACGGCCGAACCCGCGGGCGCCAGCGGAATTTCGATCGCCGAGGCCGACGTGAATGGCTGGCCGCTCAGCACCGTGGTGCCGGTCGTGGTGTTGACCACGTTGTATTCGAGCCCGCCCGCGCCATTGCTGAACGTGACCTGGAACGCACTGCCGTCGTAGGCCGTGGCATTGACGACCCGGCCGCCATCGATCAAACCGCTGCCCGCGTTCGACGCGGCGGCAGAGGTTTCGATCACGCCCGAACCGGTCGACACGCCGAGCAGCAGATCTTCGCCCGAGATGTTGATCGGCATGGTGACCGACGGCGAGACCTGCAAGGCCTTGATGCCGTTGTCGCCGTAGTACGTGACGCCGCTCGCGGTCTGATCGAAAGGCGCGGTCATGTCGTTGAAGCCGGAGAACAGATAACGGCCCGATTGATCGCGGGTGTTGGCCAGATTGATGAGTTCGGACAGCTTGGCGCTCATCGACGCGGCGATCCCGCGCTTGTCGGCGGCCGACAAAGCGCCGTTGCCGGCCGTGACGACCAGTTCCTGCATCGAGGTGATGACATCGCCGATGTCGCCCACCACCGATTCGGTGAATTGCAGCGTATTGAGCGCGCTGGTCTGGTTGCGCGCGTATTGCGTGTTGGCGCGCAAGGACGAACTCAGCTCCGAAGCCCGGACCGCGCCGACCGGGTCGTCGGCCGCCGAGTTGAGCTTCTTGCGCGACGAAAACTGGGTTTCGAGCTTGTACAGATTCGACAGGTTCTTCGTGACCGATTGAGCGCCGACCTGATGCAACGTGGTGGTGGCAATACGCATCATGATGCTTACCTCATGATATCCAGGATGGTGTTGAACACATCACCGGCGATCGCGATCGCCTTGGCGGCGGCCTGATAGGCCTGTTGATAGCGCAGCAGATTGGCCGCTTCTTCGTCGAGGTTGACGCCGGAGACGCTTTGCTCCTGGGTCGTGACCTGGGTCAGCAGACGGTCGTTCGCGGTGGCTTCGATGTCCATCGAAGAGGCCGCGTTGCCGATCTTGCCCATCAATTGCGCATTGGCGTCGGCGATGGTCTTGCCGCTGACCAGCGTCGCATTGGCCAACGCGGCCATCGCGAGCACATTGCGGTTGTCGCCGGTCGCATTCGAAGCGGCCGACAAATCGGCCGCGGCGACCTGGTCCGGATCGGTGAACGCCAGCGCAAGGTCGGCCGCCCCGGCGCGCGTCGGCTGGATGATGAAACTGTCGCCGGCCGCCAATGCGGTGCCGGCGCTGATCGCCATGCCGTCGACGGTCTGCGGCAACGAGGTGAAGGTGGACTTCACGCCATCGGACTTGCGCGTCAGCGTGTATTGGCTGCCGTCGTAATCGAGTTGGTAATCCGAAGCCTGCAAGGCCGTGGTGTCGGCGAAGCTCACATTGAGCGAACCGGTGGCGGTCGAGATCGGGAAGGCCTTGGGCGAGGCGATGTTGAACATATCGACGCCCTGCACCCCGTCCAGATCCTGGCCAAGCGCCTGCTGCTGGTTGATCGCATCGCCGAACGAAATCGCGAGCCGCCCGAGTTCATTGCGGGTGTCGGCGATATTGGCCTGCACCGCCATCAATCCGCCGACCGTGCCGCCGAGATCGATCGAACTCTGGATCGTGCGCGCGACCCCGCCGGTCGCCGCGCCTTGCGCGGCCAGACGGAACTGGTCCGGATCCGACGCATCGCGTTGCACGACCAATTGGGTCGATTGTCCGCCGAGCACCAGGGCGTCGCCGGACGGGAGGAAGACATTGACCCGGCCGTCGGGCTGGCTCACCAGGCTCACGCTGGTCAGTTCCGACAAGGAACGGATCAATTGGTCGCGCTGGTCGAGCAGATCGTTCGGCGTCAGACCGCTGCCCGATTGCAAGGCGATCTGGTCATTGAGCTTGCTGATCTGCGAGGAATACGAATTGATCTGGCTGGCCGCGGTTTGCAGGCGCTTGCCGATTTCGCTCGACATCGTGGTCAGTTCGCTGTCGAGCGCGGTGAAGCGGTTCACCAGCGATTGCGCCGCCGCCACGACCGATTGGCGCTCGGTCGCGCCCGAGGGCGTGGCCGACAGATCCTGCAAAGCCGAGAAGAAACCATCGACCGAAGAACTCAGCGAGGTGTCGTCGCTGGTCAGGCTGTCGGCGATGCGGTTCAGGTATTCGAGCGCGGTATTCGATGACGCCGCGTTCGCGGTGGCGATATGCGCTTGCTGGGTCAGAAAGTCGCTGGCCACCCGCTGGATGTTCACGACTTCGACGCCCTTGCCCGAGAAGCCCGCGCCCGAGAACCCGGCCAAGGCGGCGCGCTGGATCACTTGCTGGCGCGAATAGCCCGGCGTGTTGACATTGGCGATGTTGTGGCTGGTCGTCGCCAAGCCGAGATTGGCGGCAGCCAATCCGCTTTGACCGATAGAGAGCAGCGACCCTGACATGACTTTCCCCTTTAGCGCTACTTCTGTTTACGGCCGTGCGACTCGCGACTTGAGCAATGCATGACGAACCCGGATTTCCGTGACGTAGTTCACGTCGTTCGCGACAAAGCGATGGTCTGGTTGATGACCCGGGTCAGTTTTTCCGCATAGCGCGGATCGGTGGCATACCCGGCGTTCTGCAAGCCGCTCGCGAATCCCTGCGCGCTGGTCTGTTGCAGCACTTGCGCATAGCGCGGCTTTTCGCCGATCAATTGCGCGTAATCGGCGAACGAATCGGCATACGAGTCGTAAGCCCGGAACCGCTCGACCTTCTTCACCGCGACACCGTTCACATACTCGGTCGTCAGCGCATCGACGGTCTTGCCGGTCCAGCCCCCGGTGGCCTTGATGCCGAACAGGTTATGGCTGGCGCTGCCGTCCACGCCGACCACCTCGCGCTTGCCCCAGCCCGATTCGAGCGCGGCCTGGCCGAGCATGAACTCGGCCGGCACGCCCACGCGCGCCTCGGCCTCCTTGGCGTCGCTCCACATGCGTTCCACGAAGGCGCGCGGGCTATCCCCGAGCGTCGCCGCGCTCGACTGGGTGCCCGACACCGGCGCGGCGTTCACCGCGCCACCGACATTGCCCGATTGCGATTGTTCGATCTGGACCGCGCGCGTCGCCGCGCGCAAGGTGCCGGCGTCGATCTTGGCATCGGCCGATTGTTCGACATTGAGATTGCGCGAAAGCTGCTGGACGATGAGATCGGCCAGGCCCGCGCCCTTGCCTTCGGCCATGCCTTGCGCGAATTGCTGATCGAGCATGCCCTGGAACATCTGTTCCTCGCTGCCGCCCGACATCAAGCCATCCTTGGGCACGGTATCGCGCATGCTTTTGAGCACCATGCCCATGAACACGGTCTCGAATTGCTGAGCCGCGGCGCGCAAGGCCGCCTTGGGGTCCTTGCCGGCCTGGGCGCGCAACGCGTCCAGCGACCGGCTATCGGCCGCCATCGACTGCTGCACGTTGAAACGGCTCGATTCCATGGCCGGGTTCCGTCCGCTCAGATGATCTCGAGTTCGGCGCGCAGCGCGCCCGAGGCCTTCATCGCCTGCAAGATCGCGAGCAGGTCTTGCGGGGTCGCACCTAGCGCATTGAGCGCCTTGACCACATCGGCCAGCTTGGCGCTGCCCGGCAATTGCACCAGTTGCCCGCCATCGGCCTTGATTTGGATGTCGGTGCGTTCGGCCACCACCGTCTGCCCGCCCGACAGCGCGCCGGGCTGGCTCACCACCGGCGTCGAACTGACCGTCACCGACAGATTGCCGTGCGCGACCGCCATCGGTTCGAGCGTCACGGCCTGGTTCATCACGATCGACCCGGTGCGCGCATTGATGATGACCTTGGCCGCGCCACCCGACGCGTCGATCGCCAGGTTCTCGATCGCCGCCATGAAGGCGACCCGGTCGTTGGCCCCTTGCGGCGCTCGCACTTCGATGGTCCGGCCGTCGAGCGCGCGCGCGGTTTCCGGCGCGATGCCTTGATTGATCGCATCGACGACCCGGCGCGCCACCCCGAAATCGGTGGTGAACAATTCGAGCTTGAGCGTATCGCCGCTCGCGAACGGCGACGGCACCGCGCGTTCGACGGTCGCGCCGGCCGGAACGCGCCCGGCCGCCAGATGATTGATTTGCGCCTTGGACCCGCCGGCCGACGCGCCGGCGCCGGCCACGACCAGATTGCCCTGGGCCATCGCATACACCTGGCCGTCGGCACCCTTGAGCGGCGTGAGCAACAAGGTGCCGCCCTTGACGCTCTTCGCATTGCCGATCGAGGACACGGTCACATCGAGGTTCTGCCCCGGTTGCGAGAACGGCGGCAACACCGCGGTGACCATCACCGCGGCCACATTCTTGAGCTGCAAGGATTGCCCGGGCGGAAGATTCACGCCGAGCTGGCCGAGCATGGATTGCATGCTTTGCACGGTGAACGGCGTCTGGGTGGTCTGGTCGCCGGTGCCGTCGAGGCCGACCACGAGCCCATAGCCGACCAACTGGTTGTTGCGCACGCCCGCGATGCCGGCCACATCCTTGATGCGCTCGGCCTGCGCCGGCAGCGACAGCCCGGCGCACAACAGCGCCGCGAGCAAGGAGCGAAGGAAAGTCTTCATGATGTTCCTCAGAACGGCCAGAACGAGAGGAAGAAGCGCTGCAGCCAGCCCATGGTCTGGGCCTGATCGATGTAGCCCTGCCCGCGGGTCTGGATGCGCGCGTCGGCCACCTGGGTCGAATTGACGGTATTGCCGTTCATCACATTCGCCGGATTGACCACGCCCGAAAAGCGCAAGGTTTCGAGGTTGTGCCCGATGCCGACCTGCTTTTCGCCGGCCACCACCAGGTTGCCGTTCGACAGCACGTCGATGACGGTCACGGTGATCGTGCCGGTGAACAGGTTGTCGGTCGAGGTCTCGCCCTTGCCGTCGAAGGTCGCGGCGCTCGACGCGCTCGCGTCCACGGCCTTGAACGACTTGCCGCCGATACCGCTGATCGCCGGCAAGGTCGCGCTCGCGCTCGCGCTGCGATCGGCCGAACTGCCTTGTTTGGAATTGGCCTGCGTCTTTTCGTTGATCTGGATGATGAGCGTATCGCCGATGTAGCGCGCGCGACGGTCTTCGAACAAAGGCCGATAACTGCCGGCATTGGCCTGATAGATCGCGCCGGTGGTCGGTTGCACATCGGCCGGCGGCACCGGACGCGCGGTCGTCGGACCTTTGAAATCGGCCTCCGGCCGCATGAAGGTCGAGCAGCCGGCCAACGATGCGGCGGCGATGACGAGGGTGACGAGACGCAAGGACATGGTGTGCTCCACGTTGACGATTGCAGTGTCGGCGGAACTTGAGGGTTCGGATACGTGGAAAAGAGGCGCGATTCGGGGCCTGCTTTACGTCGTGAAACCGGGTATGCGCGCGGAGGGTGCGAAGGCCTCGCCAAGGGCCCCAAAAAACAAGGCGCGCCGCATGCGATGCGCGGCGCGCCCCAGGGCGTTCCCGGTCGGGCGGCTCAGAGCTGGGCCAGGCGTTGCAGCATCTGGTCCGAAGCCTGGATCGACTTGGAATTGAGTTCGTAAGCGCGTTGGGTCTGGATCATGTTGACCATCTCTTCGACCACATTCACGTTCGAGGTTTCGAGGTAGCCCTGGTTGATCGTGCCCAGGCCGTTGGTGCCCGGGGTGTTGACCGATGCCGTGCCCGACGCGGCGGTTTCCATGTACAGATTGCCGCCCTTCGATTCGAGGCCGGCATCGTTCACGAACGAAGCGAGCTGGATCGAGCCGACTTGCACCGCGGTCGAATTGCCTTGCTGGGTCACGCTGACCGTGCCGTCCTGGCCGATCGTGATCGACAAGGTGTTGGCCGGAATGGTGATCGCCGGCGACAACGAGAAGCCGTTGCTGGTCACGAGTTGGCCGTTGGAATCGACATGGAACGACCCGTCGCGCGTATACGCGGTGGTGCCGTCGGGCTGGGTGACCTGGAAGTAACCGTTGCCGTTGATCGCGAGATCGAGACTGTTCTCGGTCTTGGTCAGATTGCCTTGCCCATGCACGCGCGTCGTCGCCACCGGACGCACGCCGGTGCCGATCTGCAGGCCGGTCGGAATGGTGCTTTGCTGCGAGCTTTGCGCGCCCGGTTGACGCAGGGTCTGGTACATCAAATCTTCGAACACCGCGTTCGAACGCTTGAAACCGTTGGTGTTCACGTTCGCGAGGTTGTTCGAGATGACGTCCATCTTCATCTGCTGGGCGTCGAGCCCGGTCTTGGAAATCCAGAGTGAGCGGATCATGTCGAATCCTCCTAGGTGTTGGACAGCAGCCGTTGGCCCGCCTGCCCGTTCTGTTCGGCGTTCTTGAGCATTTGCATCTGCATTTCGAACTGCCGCGACACTTCGATCATCGAGACCATCGACTCGACGACATTGACGTTGCTGCCTTCGAGCGCGCTGCCGACCACGCGCACATTCGCGTCGGCGTCGGCGGCATCGCCGCTGCGCAAGCGCACCAGACCGTCGGCGCCTTTCTGCAACTCGGACTGGTCGGGGTTCACGAGCTTGAGCCGGCCGAGCTGGATCACCGAATTCGATTGCGACAAGGGCGAGGCCGAAACCGTGCCGTCGGCGCCGATCAAGACGCGATGATCGGCCGGCACCGTGATCGGACCGCCTTCGCCGATGACCTGGCGGCCGCTCGACGTCAACAAGGTGCCGTCGGCGCCGAGTTGGAAATGCCCGTCGCGCGTATAGCCTTCGGTGCCGTCGTCGCCTTGCACGGTGAACCAGCCGCTGCCATCGATCGCCGCGTCGAGTTCGCGCCCGGTGGTGGCGACGGTGCCCGGCGTGGTGTCGAAGCCGGTCGTCGAGTCGACCGAGAAAAAGCGCGTCATCATGCCCTCGCCGGCACGACCGGGCGTGAGCGGCGCGACGCGAAACGCGGTGGTCTCGGCGCGAAAGCCGGTGGTGCTGGCGTTCGCAAGGTTGTTCGAGATCGTGGCCTGGCGGTTCAGCAAATGCTTCGCGCCGGTCATCGCGGTATAGATCAGCTTGTCCATGCGCGTGGGCTCCGGCTAGTCGTCGAGGGCATCGGCCGCATCAACGCAGATTGACCAAGGTCTGCATGACCGCGTCCTCGGTCTTGATGGTCTGGGCATTCGCCTGGTAGGTGCGCTGCGCCATGATCATGTTGACCAGTTGTGCGGTCAGGTCGATGTTCGAGTCTTCGAGCGCGCCCGATTGCAGCGTGCCGAGGTTGCCCGAGGTCGGCGTGCCGACCACCGGCTGCCCGGAAGAGGCGGTCTCGACCCATTGGTTGTTGCCGATCGCGGTCAGCCCCTGGGCGTTCGCGAACGTCGCGAGCACCACCTGGCCTTGCGAGCGCGTCTGGCCGTTCGAATAGCGGCCGACGATGGTGCCGTCGTCATCGACCGAGAAACTCACCAGCTTGCCGCTCGCATACCCGTCCTGGGTGATCGACGTGACGCCGAAACTGGTCGCGGTCTGGGTCGTGCCCGTGAAATCGAGCGTGAACGTCATCGGCGTGGTCGACCCGTTGGTCGTCGTCAGCGACACCGGCAAGGGCATCGCCGGCACCGAACTCTGGATCGCGCCCGACGAATCGAAGGTGATGGTGCCGAGCGGTCCGGTGCCGAGCTGGGTGCCGTTCTCGCTGCCATACACCTCCCAGACGTTCGAAGCGGTGCGGCGGAAGTACAGCTGGATCGAATGCGCGTTGCCCAGCGAGTCGTAGGCCGAGATGCCGCTCGCGTTGTGGTAGGTGGTCGCATCGGCCACGTTGAAGGTCGAGGTGATGTTCGCGCTCACGCCCGCGTTCAGCGACGCCACCATCGCCACCTTGCCGGTCGCCGCCGGCGCGATGTCGGCCGTGCTCAAGCGCAGATCGGTCGGCGCCGAGTTGATGATCGCGCCCGCCGAATCCACCGGATAGCCTTGCAGCCGGCCGCCCGAGGTGTTGACGATGTAATTGTCCGAATCGAGCTGGAACTGGCCGTTGCGCGTATAGCTGACCGCGCCGTTGGTGCTCAATTGGAAAAAGCCGTTGCCGTTGATCGCCATGTCGAGCGGATTGCTCGAAGTCGAGATATTGCCCTGGCTGAACTGCTGCGAAATGCTCGACACCATGACGCCGATCCCCGGCGAGCTGGAGGCGCCGAGCAGCGCATTGGCATAGATGTCGGCGAATTCCGCGCGCGCCGCCTTGAAGCCGACGGTGTTCGCATTGGCGACATTGTTGCCGATGACTTCGAGGTTCTTCGCCGCGGCATTGAGTCCGGACAGCCCTTGTTGGAAACCCATGATCTACTCCTAATCAATCTCGAGGTTGGGAATGCCCGCTGCTCAATAGAGCTGCCGGATATCGTCTTGCTTGTACAGGCCGAGGCCGCCGAGGCTCAGTTGCAGCGTGCCGTTGGCATCGCGCAGCACCGCGTCGACCCGACCGAAGTTGAGTTCGGTCGCCGTGACTTCCTTGCCGTTGTTGGTGGCGACCACATTGAAGGTGTAATTGCCGGCGGTCATGGTCGCGTCCGAACTCGATTTGCCGTCCCAGGTGAACACATGGTTGCCGGCATCGAGTTCGCCCAGATCGATGGTATCGACCACATTGCCGTTGGCGTCCTTGATCTCGACCTTCACATTCGCCGCCGCGCTGGCGAGCGTGACCCCGCCGCCGGCCACCGCCGTGCCATCGTCGTCGTAGGAAAGCTGCATCCGGTCGCCCTCGACCAGCACCGTGTGCCCGATCATCGAGGTCGCGTTGAGCTGATCCACGGTGCCGAGCTGGTCGAGCATCGAGGTGACCGTGGTGTTGAGCTTGTTGACGCCTTCGACGGTCGAGATCTGCGCGAGCTGAGTGGTCATCTGCGCGTTGTCCATCGGATTCAGCGGGTCCTGGGCCTGCAATTGCGCGACCAGCAGTTTCAGGAACTGATCCTGCGAAGCGATCGAGTTGCTCGTGGTGGAACTGCTCGAAGCCGCCGTGCTGGTGCTGTAGGAGGTGCTTTGTACCTGGCTCATGGAAGTGTCCTGGTCGTTTCAGTGCCTGGGTTCATTGGCCGAGCTGCAAGGTCTTGAGCAGCAAGCTCTTGGTGGTGTTCATCACCTCGAGGTTGTTCTGGTAGGAACGCGAGGCCGAGATCATGTTGACCATCTCCTCGACCGCGTTCACGTTCGGATAGACCACATAGCCGTCTTCGCCGGCCATCGGATGCTTGGGGTCGTACACCTTGCGCGGCGTGCTGGTGTCTTCGACCACGCCCGCGACCTTGACCGCGGCCTCGTCCTTTTGCTTGCCCTGCAGCACGGTCTGGAAGACCACTTGCTTGGCCCGATAGACATCGGCTTCGGAACTGGCCGCCGATTCGGCGTTGGCCAGGTTGCTGGCCACGGTATTGAGCCGGCGCGACTGGGCCGAAACCCCCGAGCCCGCGATGTCGAAAACCTTGAACAAGGACATGTCTTTCTCCTCGCGCTTGCGCCCGATCAACCTTGGCCGGTGATCGCACTCAAGAGTGTGCGAATTTGGCCGTTAAGGAACTTGAGGGACGCTTCGTAGCGCACCGTGTTGTCGGCAAAACGGGCTTGTTCGACGTCAACATCGACCGTGTTGGCATCCATGCTCGGCTGGCCGACGGTGCGGTATTGAAGGCGCGCCGCGCCATCGGCACCAAAGGCGCGCGACGATGCCAGGTGGCCCGCCGACGAAGTCGCCAAGGTCGATGCGCCCGAGGTCTGCGCCCCGGTCGCCTCGGACAAGGCGCGCGAAAAGTCGAAATCCACGGCCTTGTAATTGGGCGTGTCGGCGTTCGCGATGTTGCCGGCGATCACCTTCTGGCGCTCGGCGCGCAACTGCAGCGCCTGGGCGTTGTAATCCAGCGTTCCGGTGAGTCGATCCAACATGGCTGCTTGCTCCTCGGGCACGCGGCCCGCGATGACGTGTAGGCATTATTCGAAAACTTGAGGGTTGCCTAAGGGCGGATTAGCTGCATGAAAGCGCGGCTAATCCGCGCTTGGCGCTTGCGTCGCGCGCCTAAGCTGTCACCCACCGAAGAAGTCTTTGCGCCGCGCCATGCCTGCCCGTCCCCGTTCCCGTCGCCGCATTTCCGCCGCGTGCCTGCGTGCCGCGACGCTGTGCTGCGCGCTCGGCGCCGGTGCCGTCGCGCAAGCCGGCCCGCCGGCCCCGGCCGCCGCGCCCGCCAAAGCCGATGTCCACCCCGCCGAGGCCTACGGACTGCCGGCCGCGAGCAATGTCGCGGCGTTGCGCGAATTCGTCGACGCCCAGGTCGATCGGGCCGATGCCCGTATCGAAGTCGAGGTCGGCCGGCTCGATCCGCGCATGAAGCTCAAGCCTTGCGACCAGATCGAGCCTTTCGTGCCGACCGGCGCCCGTTTGTATGGCCGTTCGCATCTGGGCCTGCGCTGCAAGGCGCCGGGCGGCTGGACGGTGTATTTGCCGGTCAATGTGCGCGTCTATGCGCGCGTGCCGGTGGCGGCCCGCCCGCTGGTCAATGGCCAGACCGTGCGCGCGGCCGACCTGATCTACGAAGAACGCGAAATTTCCGTGCCGGGCATGGGGCCTTTTTTGAGCCCGGCGCAACTCGAAGGCCGGGTCCTGGCGCGTGGCTTCATGCCGGGCCAGCCGGTGATCGCGACCGCCTTTCGCCCCAATCCGGTGGTCGCCAACGGCGATCCGGTCAAGGTGGTGGTGCGCGGCAACGGCTTTTCCATCGTCACCTCGGGGGTGGCGCTGTCCCAGGCCGACGAAGGCCAGCCGTTGCGGGTCAAGCTCGAAACGGGCAAGACCGTGCAAGGCGTGGCGCGGCCCGGCAAGCAGGTCGAATTGGCAATTTAGCCGCGGCGGAGTGAACGATGTCCTGTCCCCCGCGGTCTCAACCGGCTAAAGTTCGGGCAATCCGTGCCGTAATGGGCATTGTGTCGGCTGCCATTCCTCGGCGGATGACACTGCCGCCCGCACCGATCCGGGCGAGGGAGTTGCCATGAAGATCACCAATGCGACCGAAGTCTTCTCGAAGGACCCGCTGACGGGGAAATCGACCACCGCTTCGCCGGCCAAGACCGAAGTTGCCGCGAGCACCGAGTCGCGTACCTCCGCCACCTTGTCGTCCCTCGGGGGAACGCTGGCCACCTTGCAGACCGAGCTTGCCCAGCCGGCCTTCGATACCGCCCGCGTCGACGAAATCAAGCAAGCCATCCGTGACGGCAAGTTCGAAGTGAACTCCGAAGCCGTGGCCGACAAGCTCATCGCCAGCGCGCAAGACGTTCTTGCGCGGCGGCCACAAAACTGATTGCCATGACCCGCGCCCTGCCCGTTCCCACGATCGAAACCGCCTTGGCGGCACTGGAAGCGGCTGCAGGACGCGTCACCCAATCGGCACGCGCGGAACAGACGGCCCATGCCGATGCCCTGCCCGCCATCGTGTCCAGCAAAGTTGCCGCACTCGACGAAGTCAACGGCGCCTACATCAAGTTGCGCGAAGCGCTCGTAGGCACCGCCTTCGCCGGTGCGCCTCAGAAACTCGCCGAAGATGCGCCCGACCCGGCCTTGCGCGAACGCGCCCGGGCCGCCTTGAACGCGGTCGCCCAGGCGCGGGCCGAGAACGAGATCAGCCGCCGGCTGATCCAGAGCAAGCTCAATTTCACCCGCACGATGTCTTCGGCCATCCAGGCCATGCAAGACGAGACCGCCCTCGCCGGCGCCATCAGCCCGTCGAGTTCGCCGTTCAAGGCGCCGTCGGCCGCGCGCGCCGGACGCAAGATCGGCTCGGCCTGAGCCGGCCCCGCCACGCGGTCTTTCCTTTATTTCTTTGCGGAATCGGCGCCTAAGCCCGCGGTGGGCCTTGGTCGCGCGCCTGGTCAGCCTTGTTTTTGGGCCGATGGCGCATCATGCCGGCGCCGGTACACACAGACTTGGTTGCGCCCGGCGCGCTTGGCCTCATAACAGGCGGCATCGGCCGTGTGCAGCACTTCTTCGACCGAGGCGAAGCCGTCGTTGACCTGCACCACGCCGATGCTCGCGCCCACCGAATAATCGCTGCCTTCCCAAGGCAGGCGATATTCGGCGACCAGATGCCGGATCTCTTCGGCGATGCGGCGCGCCTCGTTCTCCGCGCACCCGGGCAACAAGACCGCGAATTCATCGCCGCCGAGCCGCGCGACCGTGTCGGAGTTGCGCACGGTCTGGTCGATGATATGGCTCAGATCGCATAACAGGCGATCGCCCGCCGCATGACCGGCCGTGTCATTGACCGCCTTGAATCGATCCAGATCGAGGAACAGGGCCGAGAAATGCGATTGCGAGAGGCCGACGAACAGTTGCTTGAGCCGCCGATCGAATTCACGCCGGTTCACGAGCCCGGTCAGCGGATCGTGGGTCGCGGTCCAGGTCAGTTGTTCGCGCATTTCGTGGGCCTCGCTCACATCTTCGAGGATCCAGATCGTGCCCGCGTCGGGGTTGCCGACTTCGAGCTGGCGCCCGAGCAACTGGGCCCAGAAGGTCTCCTGGTTCTTGCGGATCAACAACGCTTCGGTCGAGAACGCGCCGGTCGCTTCGAGCGCCACACGCGAACGCGCATCGAGTTCGGCGAAATCCTGCTCGTTGCGATGGACCATGCGCGTGGGCCCGCCGATCATTTCGTATTGCTCATAGCCGAGGATCGAGCAGAAGGTGCGGCTGGTCAGTTCGAAACGTCCGTCGCGGGTGAACGCGATGCCGACCGAAGCGTTGTCGAGCACCGCTTGCAATCGGGTCAGCAATTGCATGGTCGATGCCTCGACCGCGCTGCGTTCGCGCAGGATGTGCTGGAACACGCGCGCCAGGTCGCCGACCTCGCCGCTGAGTTCGGGCCAGTTGGACTCGATGTCGTCGTGTTCGGTCAACAGGCGATGGGCGCGCCGGCGCAGCAATTCGACCGGGCGGGTCAGCCAATACATGACGAACCCGGCGATCAATGCCGAAGCGATCGCTGCCGCCGCGCCGATGCGCAACGCGGCGCGCCGGGCGTCGTCGAGCGCCGCGAAAGCGCGCGTGGTCGGCGTGAGCGCGACGATCAGCCAATCGGCCTGCGGTACGCCGGCAAACGCGATCACCTGTCGTTCGCCGAGCACCGCCATGCCCGCATGCTCGGCGATCGCGCCGGTCTTGGCCCAGCGCGCGTAGATCGGCCCAAGCTCGGCCTCTTCGGCGATGTTGTGATTGATGCGGCTGCGATCGGGATGCAGCACGATGACCCCCTGCCGATCAATCGCGATGACCGCGTGCTGGCCATTGCCGCCATAACTGCCCAGCAAGGAATCCGACCATACCCGCACCGCGCCCCAGACCACGCCGGCCACCTTGCCATCGACCGCGACGATCGGCGCCGCGATCGCGAGCGCCGGATCGCCGTTGATGCGCAAGCCGATGGCCTCTGAAGCCTGGGCGGTCTTTTCGGCCAGCGCACGGCGAAAGTACGCATGCGCCGACGGATTGGGTACATCGGCATTGGCCTCGATGGGCGCCGAACTCGCGATCACGCGGCCTAGCGGCGTACTCACGCCCACCAGATCGAAACCGAGCGTCAGGCTGGGCATCGTGCGCATATGCGCGGCGAGATGCACCGGATCGCGCAGCATCGCGTCATCGATGGTGGCGGCCCAGTCGCTGAGCGCGCGTTGATGCATTTCCATGCGCAGACCGACATTGGCCGCGATGCGTTCCACCGCTTCGGCCTGCGCCGCGAGCAACTCGGGTTCCATGCCGCGGCCGGCCGCGTGCATCGCGCCCATGGTGGTCAAGGCCGTGAGCACGCTCGTCATGATCAAACCGATGACGACGACGCGGAATTTCAGCGTCGTGATCGCGTGCAGCGCCTGGTGCGCCAACTCCCCCACGGTCATGGCCGGACGGTTTCCGTTCTTGCGATGCGTTTGTAGGTGGAAGACGGGGATCGCCCCGTCTCACCACTGCTTGAGCTTGGAGCGCAGCCGCGACACCGCCTGGGTATGCAATTGGCACACCCGCGATTCGGTCACCCCGAGCACCTCGGCGATCTCGCGAAAGTTCATGTCCTGTTCGTAATACATGCCCATCAAGTGCTTTTCGCGCTCGGGCAGATCTTCGATCGCGTCGACCAGCGCGCGCTTGAAACGCGCGTCGCGCATCATCTCGAACGGTTCCGCGCTCGAATCGCCGCAATGCCGATCGAGGTAGTCGTCGTCTTCCTCGTTGTCGCTGAAGTCTTCGAAATGCACGAGTTGCAGACCGCGCGCATCGCCGAGCATCTGGTGATACTCGTCGATCTTGAGGCCCATCTCTTTCGCGATTTCGGTATCGGCGGGCGGACGCTTGAGCTTTTGCTGCAGCTTGTTGATCGCCGATTCGATGCTGCGCTGGTTCTTGCGCACCGAACGCGGCAGCCAGTCGGCGGCGCGCAATTCGTCGAGCATCGCGCCCTTGATGCGCTGGGTCGCATAGGTTTCGAATTGCGCGCCCTGGTTCTCTTCGTAACGGCTGACCGCGTCCATCAGGCCGATCAGACCGGCCTGGACGATGTCGTCGATCTCGACGTTCGCGGGCAGCTTGGACAGCATGTGATGCGCCATCCGCCGCACGAGCGGTGCGTACTGCTTGATCGCAGCCGTCTTGTCGAGTCTTCCTGTCGTTGCGTACATGCTTGCTCCGAGCGACTTCTTTTCTTCTTACGCCGCCACCGTTTGCGACTGGGTTGCGGGCGCCGCTGCCGGCGCCGCCTCGAATTCCGCCAACTGCCAATTGCCGAGCGCCGCTTTCAGCCGCGCCCCGAGTTGCGTGCCGGGCCGCAGCACCTTGGGCAAGGCGAGACCGAATTGCGGATTCAGACCCAGAAAACGCTCGGTGGTTGCAGCGATGCGTTCATGCACCACGCGCGCACGGGTCTCACCCAGCGCCTTGACCACCACGCGCACCTGCAGGCCGGGCTCGCGCTCGACCGCTTCCTTGATGCGCGCATAGGCATTCTTGACCGCTTCCACATCGTCCTCGACCACCAGCACCACCTCACCCGCGTCGCCGAGCAACTCGGCCGCCAAGGGCAAGGAACGTGTATGCATTACAAGCCATTCCGCCGGTCTGCTTAACTGCAAAAACCCGCCGAAAAGGGAGTCACTTCCGATTCCATGCTGGCGCGCGTACTCCAAGTACTGATCGAGACCGGCCCGCGCCGGCACGATCGACAGGCGATCATGCACGCGCGCCGCCACGTCTTCGAAACGGCGGTCGCCCCAGAGCATGGTGGCCAGATCGAAACGCGTCGGGCGTCCGAAGGCTTGCGCCATCTCGGCACCGCTATGGTCGAGCACCACGACGCGCCGCTCGGCCGCCAGGGTGCGCGCGAACCATTCGGTCAGTTGCGCCGAACCCACGATGGGCAGCACGCGCAGACTCGCGGCACCGAACAAGCGACGCAGGCTGGCCGCCTGGTCCATGGGCGCCTCACGCATGCGCGGCTCCCGCGCCTCCCGTGGCCGCGCCGGCGAAGAAGGTCATACCGACTTCTTCGTCGGGCACTTGGTAGGCCCGCGCCGGCAGATGCGTGACCGCGCGCAAGATCAGCGACTTGGCGCTCGCGATCGCCAGATCTTCGGGCACGCGCTGACCGTTGGTTTCGTACAGCAGCGGCAGGCGGTTGCGGATCAGGACATCGAGCGCGCCGCCCAGGCGCACCGCTTCGTCGGTCTTGGACAGGACCGCGCCCGCGAACGCGTTGTTCTGCGCGCCGCGATAGCCCACCACCACGTCTTCGAGGGTCTCGCTTTGCGCGGCGGCGTTCATCACCAGCAGGCGCTTGATCGGATGGTTGCCGACCGTGGTGAGCAATTCCTGCACCCGTTCGTCGCGCTGACCCAGCCCCACGGTGTCGATGAGGATCAGGCGCTTGCCGGCCAGGCTGCGCAGCACCGCGAGCAAGGTTTCGCGGTCTTGCGCGGTATGCACGCTGATGCCGAGGATCTTGCCGTAGATGCGCAACTGGTCTTGCGCGCCGATCCGGTAACTGTCGATGGTGATCAGGCCCACCGATTCGCGGCCGTATTTCACCGCGCAGCGCGAAGCGAGCTTGGCCACCGTGGTGGTCTTGCCCACGCCGGTCGGACCGACCAGGGCGAAGATCCCGCCGCCATCGACCAGGTCCGCTTCCGAACGCGCGCACACCAAGTTCTTTTCGAGCACCGCCGCGGCCCAGGCGCGCGCTTGCGCTTCGTCGAGTCCGTCGGGCAGCTTCTTCGCGACATCGCGCGCCAAGCGCGGCGAGAAACCGGCCTGGAGCAGGTCCTTTTGCACCGCCGCGGCCTGCGGACGGCGCCGCGCGGCTTCCTGGAACGCGATGGTGTCGAACTGGCCCATCATCCATTCGCGGATCTGCGAGAACTCCTTGTGCATCTCGCTGCGCATGTTGAGCATCGCTTGATCGACCATCATCGGCGCGCTGTCGGTCAGCATCACCGGCGGATCGGCGACCGGCGTCGTGGCCTGGGCGAAGGTGGGCGGCGCGAGGCGCGGCGCCGGCTTCGCGGCTTCGACCGGGGCCGGCATGCTCAAGGTCTCGGGCGCCGGTTCGGGCGCCGCCTTGCGCGCCGCGGCGCGCGGATTGCGGAACACCTTGGGCGCGGGCGTGCGTTGCGGCTCTTGCGCGAATTGCAAGAACGGCACCGCGCCCGCGTCGTCGTCGGCCTCGGCCGCATGGGTTTGGCCCATGAAGGCGGCGCGTTGCGCATCGACGCGCTCGGCGAACGAACGGCGCGGCGCCGGGGTCGGCGTGGCGCCGACCGGCGAAGCGTCATTGCCCGGATCGCGATCGGTCAGCGAAGCCAGCGCGCTTTGCGACGCCGCCACCACCTCCACCCCGCGATCGGTCTTGCGGGTCGAGATGACCACCGCATCTTCACCCAGCGCACGACGCGCTTCGGTCATCGCTTCGCGCGAATTCGCGCCATAGAATTTCTTGAGGCTCATGAGCTAGCTCCCAGTACTGAACTGACCCGGATCGAATTGGTTTCGGGGACTTCGCCGTGGGCGATCACGCGCAGGCGCGGCGCCAGTCGGCGGAACAGACGCGACATCGGCAAACGGATCGCATCGGGCACCAGCAATGCGGCCGGCAGACCGACCGCCTCCTGGCGTTGCGCGGCATTGGCGGCATTGCGCACCAGCGCATCGGCCAGGGTGGGCTCGATGCCCAACGGCTCGTTCGCGCTCTTGCCCAGCGCATGCGTGATGACACGTTCGAGTTCCGGTTCGAGCACGATGACCGGCAGTTCGTGCGCATACCCGTAGATCTGTTGCATGATCGCCGGGCCGAGCGAAACCCGGACCACCGAGGTGAGTTCGTTGGCGTCTTGCGTGCGGCCGCCATATTCGGCCAGCGTCTCGATGATGGTGCGCAGATCGCGGATGTGCACGCCTTCCGACAGCAGGTTCTGCAACACCTTCTGGAACACCGGCAACGGCACGATCTTGGGCACCACATCCTCGACCAGCTTGGGCGCGAGCTTGCTCACATGATCGAGCAGCGCCTGCACTTCGCCACGACCGAGCAAGGCGGCGGCGTTCATTTGCAGCATGTGGTTCAGATGGGTCGCCGCGACCGTCGCGGCATCGACCACCGTATAGCCCGACACCTGGGCGAAATTGCGTTGCGAATTGTCGATCCAGACCGCCGGCATGCCGAACGCGGGATCGCGGGTCTCGGTGCCCGGCACGCGCGCGCTGGTGCCGCCCGGATCGATCGCGAGGAACATGCCGAGCACGGTCTCGCCTTCGGCGATGGTCGCGCCCTTGAGCGTGATGCGGTATTGGTTCGGCCGCAGGTCGAGGTTGTCGCGGATGTGCACGGCCGGCGGCAGGAAGCCGATTTCCTGCGCGAACTTCTTGCGGATGCCCTTGATGCGCTTGAGCAATTCGCCGTCCTGGTTGATGTCGACCAGCGGGATCAGCCGATAGCCGACTTCGAGGCCCAGGGCATCGACCGGCAACAGATCGTCCCAGGTCGCTTCGTTGCTGATCTGTTGGGGCGCGGCCGCTTCGGCCTGCGCGGCTTCGATCTCGCGCGCCTTTTCGCGCTGCGCGAGCCACCAGGCCAAATAACCGGTGCCGGTCGCAAGCATCAGGAAGGGAATGTGCGGCATGCCGGGGATGAAGCCGAGCAAGGCCATGATCGCGGCCGTGATGCCCAGCGCGCGCGGCATGTTGAACAGCTGCGCCATCATCTGCTGGCCGATGTCGTCGCCGGTTCCGACGCGCGACACGATCAGGCCGGCGGCGATCGAGATCACCAGCGACGGTATCTGCGCGACCAGGCCGTCGCCGATCGCGAGCAGCACGTACGTTTCGCCCGCGCCGCTGAAGCTCATGTCATGCTGGAACAGCCCGATCGCGGTGCCGCCCAGGATGTTGATGAACAGGATCAGGATGCCGGCGACCGCATCGCCGCGCACGAACTTCGAAGCACCGTCCATCGACCCGAAGAAATCCGCCTCCTGCGACAACTCGGCGCGGCGCTTGCGCGCATCGGCCTCGCCGATCAGGCCGGCGTTCAAATCGGCATCGATCGCCATCTGCTTGCCGGGCATCGCATCGAGGGTGAACCGCGCCGACACTTCGGCGATCCGGCCCGCGCCCTTGGTCACCACCACGAAGTTGATGACCACCAGGATGATGAACACCACCAGGCCGACCGCGAAATTGCCGCCGACCAGAAAATGCGCGAACGCGTCGATGACCTTGCCCGCCGCATCGGGGCCGGTATGGCCTTCCATCAGGATCACGCGGGTGGACGCGACGTTGAGCGACAGGCGCAACAGCGTGGTGATCAGCAAGATGGTCGGGAAGATCGCGAAGTCGAGCGCGCGCTTGGTGTACGACGACACCAGCAGCACGACGATGCCCAGCGCGATGTTGAACGTGAAGAACAAATCGAGCAGGAAGGGCGGCAGCGGCAGGACCAACATCGCCAGGATCAGGACGATGAAGATCGGCACCGCCAGAGCCTTCATGTCGATGCCTTGCGCTTGCAGTTTGGTGAACAGATTCGAGGCCATGCGCGTGAGTTTCGAGATCGCTTGTTGCCATTCTCGAAAACTTGAGGGTTGTGGATCGCCGGATTAGCGCCAGCAAAGCCGACATTTCCGCGCGGTGCGGCACACCGCGATGTGCGTGTGCCGCGATATGTGCACGAGTTCACGCGCGCGCGATGCGCGCGCTCAGGCGGTCTGGGTCGTGGCGCCGGGGTCCATGCCGGGCGGCACTTCGATCTCGGCGAGTTCGGCGTTGACGACCCCGGCCCTGACCTGGAACACATAGGCCAGCACCTGCGCCACCGCCGCGAACAGGCTGGCCGGGATTTCCTGTTCGAGTTCGACATGGGTGTACAAGGCCCGCGCGAGCGGCGGCGCCTCGACGATCAGCACCTTGTGTTCGGCGGCGATGCCGCGGATGCGCGCGGCGGTCATGTCGACGCCCTTGGCCACCACGACCGGTGCGCGGGTGCCGCCTTGCTGGTAGCTCAAGGCCACCGCGTAATGGGTCGGATTGGTGACGATCACATCGGCCTTGGGCACCGCCGACATCATGCGGCGCCGCGCCAGCTCGCGTTGTTGTTGGCGGATGCGGCCCTTGATCTCGGGATTCCCCTCGGTCTCCTTCGACTCGCGCTTCATTTCGTCGATGGTCATCTTGAGATCGCGGTAATTGCGCCACCAGGCCAGCACCGCATCGACCGAACCGATCACGATCAAGGGCAGCAATAGCCATCCGAGCAAACCGGTGATCTCGCCGCCGGCCAGACGCACACCGGCTTGCACCTCGGCCCCGGCGGTATTCATGAGTTCGGGCACATGGTGGGACAAGTAGCCCACCACCAGACCGCCAACCAGACTGGCCGCCAGCACCGCCTTGCCGATCTCGCCCAGCGTATGCAGCGTGAACATGCGCTTGATGCCGTTGAGCGGGTTCATGCGCTCGAACTTGAGCTGGAAGGCCTTGGTCGTGAAATTCCATCCCCCCAACGCCAGCATGCCGACCACGGCGCCCAGGCCGCACAACAGGATCAGCGGAATGAAGGTGGCGAAGGCGTCGCCAGCCGCGGTGCTCAGTTGCGCGGTCATGGCGGCGGGCGTCATGGCCGATTCGCGCGTCAGCGTCAACGCGTTGCGCATCATGCGCTGCGCGCCTTCGAGCAGATGGCCGCCCGCGAGCAGCAAGAAGACGATCGCGCCGCCGACCATGAACAAGGTCGCCAGTTCGCGCGCCCGGGGTACCTGCCCTTCTTCGCGCGCATCCTTCAGCCGTTTGGCTGATGGCGCTAATGATTTCTCTGCGTCGGAATCGGAATCGGCCATGTCGCTCGGGCGGCCCCCTCATGGCGCCGCGCCGTCCAGCATTGTCGGCGCGCGACACCGCGCGCAAACGCGCAAGAAACAGGCGGTTTTCGGACCATGCGGTCCTGGCGGCGCGGGCGTCGAGCGGGCATGATCGCGCCGGACGGCCTTCGGGCGCGTCCAACGGCCGACGCCACACCGGCGCCGGGCGCCGCGTCCGCCCTCCTCCACACCATGAATGCACGCTGGCTTCGACGTCCGCTGTACATCGCCCTCGCCGCCCAGGCGCTGGGGTTCGCGGTCGCGCTCGCGCTGCGCTGGCTCGCCGGCCCGGCCTGGCCCGCCACGCCGTTCGCCTTGGCCGGACTGCAAGGCTTGAGCGCTGCGGCGATCTCGCATCTGCTCGGCGCGCCCTGGTGGTGGGTGCCGATCCATCTGGTCTTTCTGCCCGCGGCGCTGGCCTTGCGCGGTCTGGGCATCACCCCTTGGTGGTATCTGGTCGGCTTTGCGCTGTTGCTGCTGATCTATGGGCGCACCGACCGGTCGCGCGTGCCTTTGTATTTGTCGAATCGGATCACGGCGCAAGCGGTCGCCGATCTGCTGCCGACCGGACCGGTGCGGATGATCGACCTCGGTTGCGGCGATGCCGGCTTGCTTTGCCGCATCGCGCGCGCCCGGCCCGACAGCCGCTTCGTCGGTATCGAACATGCGCCGCTGACCTACCTCTGGGCCCGGCTGCGCGCGCTCGGGCTGTCCAATGTGGAGATCCGGCGCGGCGATTTCTGGCGCGAGGACCTCGGTCCTTACGATCTGGTCTATGCGTTCTTGTCGCCGGTCCCGATGACCGCGCTCTGGGCCAAAGCCCAGGCACAGATGCGCCCGCAGGGGCTGCTGGTGTCGAACAGTTTCGAGGTGCCGCAAACGGCGCCCGAACTCGCGCTGCAATTGAACGACCGTCGCGCCACGCGCTTGTGGTGCTACCGCCCGGCCCGGCGCCACGCGAAACACCGCGCACAATGAATCAGGCCGCGTTCGCCGCCGAATCCGGCGACGGCCACGCGGCCTGTGTGATGGGCGCCGCGTCGCGGCGCCGGTTCAGAAGCCCAGCGAGTCGAGCAGATCGTCGACCTGTTCCTGGTTGTGGACCACGTCGCTGCGCTTCTTGTCGATCACCGGCCCTTCGAGCACGTTCGGGGTTTCGCCTTGCTGACGCTGCTCGGGCGGCGTCATGTCGAGCAGCAGCTTGACGAGTTGCTGTTCCAGGTTCAACGCGACATCGGTGATCTTCTTGATCACCTGGCCGGTCAGGTCGTGGAAGTCTTGCGCCATCATGATGTCGGTCAGGCGCGCGCGCGCCGACTCGCTGTGCGATTGCACTTCGAGCGCGAAGGAATAGGCCTCGGCGCGCAGACTCGGCTGCTGGATCGAGCCGAGCTTGCTCGCGATCTCGCTGGCGCGGTCGGCGATCCGGTCTTCGGCGGCCATGCCTTCATCGACGGCCGACAGCACGCGGTCCGCGGCGCGGCCGGTCAGATCGGCGATATAGCCGAGCCGGGCGCGCGCATCGGGCAAAGAGCCGACCGCGGTTTCGATCTGTTGCTCGTAGCCCAGTTCGCGCAGCGCGTCGTGGAGCGTGCGCGTGAGCGAACCCACGCGTTTGAAGACGTCGAAGTCTTCGTCTTTCGCTTCGATTTCGGCAGCCGGCGCCACGGCGGGCTGGTCGGCGGCGGCCGGTACCGGCGCGGCGGTTTCATCGGACGCAGCAGCGGGAGCAGCGGCAGCGGCCTCGAACAGAGAGTCGATGTCGTAATTCTGATCCATGTTCAGCCTCGCGGAGTTCACGCAGTGACCTGCAGTTTCTGCACGATCTTCTGCAGCTTTTCCTCGAGCGTCGCCTTGGTGAAAGGTTTGACGATGTAGCCGCTCGCGCCCGATTGCGCGGCCAGCACGATGTCTTCCTTCTTGGCCTCGGCGGTCACCATGAGGACCGGCAGGTTCTTGAGTTCGGCGTCGGCGCGGATCGCGCTCAACAATTCGAATCCGTTCATGTTCGGCATGTTGATGTCCGAGATCACGAAGTCGAACCCGCCTCCTTTGAGCTTGTTCAAAGCAGCGGCGCCATCCTCGGCCTCGTCGGCGTTGGCGTAGCCTGCTTCCTTGAGCAGATTGCGGATGATCCTGCGCATGGTGGAGAAGTCGTCCACGATCAGGAACTTCATGTCGGCGGTGCTCATGCTGACCCCTTGATAGCGAGCGGCCGATCGAGTCCGGCCCCACTGCGATTACGGCGCAACATCACGGTTCTTTAGTGCGTTTTTCCCGCTGTGCGGTTCATTTCCTCGGCCATGCGCGCCCCTTCGTTGAGCTTTTCGAGCGGCGACATCTGCTCGACCGGCTTCGTGGGCGAGGCGGCGCTGGCGGCCTGGGCAGTATCTTCCACCGGCGCGTCGGCTTCCGGTCGATTGAAGAACCGGTCTTCGGTCTTCTTATTCATGACGATGATCGAAATGCGCCGGTTGGCCGGATGCGTTGGATCGTCCGCGATCAGCGGTACCGACGAGGCCAGCCCGGCCACGCGCACGATCTTGTTCTCGGCGATGCCGCCGACCACCAGTTCACGCCGCGAGGCGTTGGCGCGGTCGGCCGAGAGCTCCCAGTTCGAATAACCCGCATCGCCGCCGAGGAAGGGCGTCGCATCGGTATGGCCGAGCAGCGTGATCTTGTGATCGACCTCGTTGAGCACAGGGGCAATCGCACGCAGGATCTCCTGCATGTACGGCTTCATGATCGCTTTGCCGGTATCGAACATCGCGCGCTGCTGGTCGTCGACGATCTGGATGCGCAAGCCTTCGGGCGTGATGTCGAGTTTGATCTGGTCCTTGAACTCCGCCAGCCGCGGATGATTGGCGAGCGCCGCCTCGACCGCGCTCTTGAGTCCCGATAGCCGCGCCGCTTCGGCCTGTTCGAGTTCGCGCTTGGCCTGTTCGATGTTGCGCCGGCGTTCGGCACGTTCTTCGAAGGTGTTGCGGACCTGGCCCGGCGATTTGGTGATGTCGCTGCCGCCGCCCTGGATCACCGAAGTCGCGTCGCCCGCGCCCGAGCCGCCGGCCATCGAGACCTTCATCGGATTCTGGAAATAATCGGCGATGCCCTTCAGGTCGCCGGCGGTCGTCGAGCCGAGCAGCCACATCAGCAGAAAGAACGCCATCATCGCCGTCACGAAGTCGGCGTAGGCGATCTTCCAGGCCCCGCCGTGCCCGCCGCCGGTCACCTTCTTGATGCGTTTGACGACGATGGTCGGCTTGGCTTTGCCGGCGGGCGCGTTGGCCATTTACTTCTTGCCCTTCACATGGCTTTCGAGTTCGGTGAAGCCCGGGCGCTCGGTCGAGTACAAGACCTTGCGGCCGAATTCGACGGCGATCTGCGGCGCATAGCCGTTCAGGCTCGCGAGCAAGGTCACCTTGGTGCATTGGTAAGGCTTGCCTTCGTCATCGACGATGGCCTCGATCGCGGTCGCGATCGGGCCGATGAAGCCATACGACAGCAAGATGCCCAGGAAAGTACCGACCAGGGCCGCCGCGATCATCAGACCGAGTTCGCCGGGCGGCTTGCCGACCGAGCCCATGGTGTTCACCACGCCCATGACCGCCGCCACGATACCGAAGGCGGGCAAGCCGTCAGCCATCTTGGCGATGTTGTGCGCCGGAATCAGCGCTTCGTGGTGATGGGTGTCGATCTCGTTGTCCATCAGGTTCTCGATCTCCATCGGATTCAGGTTGCCCGACACCATGAGCCGCAGGTAGTCGGTGATGAACTCGATCAGATGGTGATCCTTGAGCACCTCGGGGTATTTCTGGAACAAGGCCGAGCTTTCGGGCGCTTCGACGTCGTTTTCGATCGACATCAGGCCTTCTTTGCGCACCTTCGAGAGGATGTCGTACAGACAGGCCAGCAAGGACATGTAAAGCGCTTTGGTGACGGTCGAACCCTTCATCGCCTTGCCGAAGCCCTTGAGCGTCGCGCCCATTTGCTTTTTCGGAATCCCGGCGATGAATGCGCCCGCGGCCGCGCCGCCGATGGTGATCAGCTCGAACGGCTGCCATAGCACGGCGATCGCGCCGCCGTGCAGGGCGAACGGCCCCACCACGCAAACGAAGACGACGACCCACCCGATGATGACGAACATTGCACGTGACCTTATTCATTCATGGCAATTCGACCCGCGCCGCCCGGACCCACTTGCGGCGCTCCAGGGTAATTGTCGGCCGTCGACCGGCGAGCCTGAGCCCCGAAAAGAGGGCGGCGCCTGCCGCTTATAAAGCGACGGCGCCGCAAGGGGAGATCGAATCACTGAACTGCAGGGTCGTTATGCCGCTGCTCGGAGTTTCAGCGGCACACGATGGGTGCCATCGCGCGCCTCAAGCGCGCACTACGGGATCAAGCAAACAATTCGTCCGAATCATGGGTCTGGGTACCGCGCGCGCCGGTCTTGCCCGCGCGCGCCGGCGGATTGCACAGCCCGCAGACATAGCCGTCGGTCAAGTCGTAGGCATGGACCACGAAATGCCCACCGCACTTGGTGCACGGCGTGAGTTTGAGCATGCCGGCATCGACGAACTTGACGAGCCGCCAGGCGCGCGTCACCGACAGCACGCGTTCCAGGCCCTTCGCATCGACTTGTTCGAGATACAGGCGATAGGCTTTGATGACGGCGTCGATCGGCTCGACATCGGAGCTTTTGCTCAGGTACTCGTACAGATTCAGGAACAGCGAACTGTGAATGTTCGGCTGCCAGGTCATGAACCAATCGGTCGAGAACGGCAACATGCCCTTCGGCGGCGACTTGCCCTGCACTTCCTTGTACAGCTTGAGCAGACGTTCGTAGGACAGGTTGGTCTCGGACTCGAGGACCTGCAATCGCGCGCCGAGCTGGATCAGCTCGACCGCACGCTGCACGTCGCGCGAATCACTCAGGATGCTCTTGCGGGTCATGTTCTTTTCCTCGAGGGCGCGTGCCGAACGCGGACGCTGTTTATTGTGCCGTCGCTTCGGAGAAGTTCGACGCCATCACGATGCTCGCATGCAGGGCATGCGCGCTGTCGGCGGCGGGCTTCTTGTGATTGGTGATCAGGTTCCAGACCATTTCGTCGTCGAAGCGCACGCGCGACATCAGCGTGTTGCCAGAAGCGACCTTGAGCATTTGCGCCGGGGTCAGCGTGTCGATGATGTCGGCCACGTCTTCCGAGATGCCGAGGCGATACAGGGCCTGGGTCTTGTCGGCGCGGATCAGGTGCTGCGCGAGCATGAGATACGAGAGGTTGACTTCGCGAATCTCTTGAAGAATTTGTTCCGAGTTCATGGTGCGCTCCGTTTCGCAATTCGATCTAAAGTTGCTTGGCGATTTGCCGTAATCACGAGTTCGTGGGTCCCGTTGATGTGATGCCATTGTGTCCATCGTCGCCAAGTCCATGAATCGGAAACCTGCGGAAACATCGCTCCGAAGCGCGTTACGCCTGTTTGTAGGGCGTCTTCCGATGCACGTGACGGTTTTCACCCTCTTTTCCAACGATTGGCGATGTCGGCCGCGAGATTCGGCGAATAAACGTGACGTGGTTCACGAAATCGCCACTCAAGTGCAAAGCGAACGCGCCGACTTCTGCACCGCGCAAAACGAGCCCCGACAACGCTCAAGTTCGCATCCCACCCTTCCGTTAATGCAATTGTCGGCACTCACACAGTTCTCTCCGGTGCCTCCCCCAAAGATCAATCGGGGCAATTGATTGAACCTGAACTAGGAGTTAGTCATGGCACAAGTCATCAACACCAACGTTGCCTCGCTCAATGCGCAACGCAACCTGAACAGCTCGCAAAGCGCGCTGAACACCGCCCTGCAACGCCTGTCGTCCGGCCTGCGCGTCAACAGCGCCAAGGACGATGCCGCCGGCCTCGCGATCTCGGAACGGATGAACGCGCAAGTCAAGGGCATGAACGTCGCGGCCCGCAACGCTGCGGACGGCATCTCGCTGGCGCAAACCGCGGAAGGCGCGCTGGGCACCATCGGCAACAACCTGCAACGTATGCGTGAACTCGCCGTGCAGGCAGCCAACGCGACCTCGTCGAACGACTTGACCGCGCTGAACACCGAATATCAACAGCTCGTGTCGGAAAACACCCGCGTCATCGCGGCCACCCAGTTCAACGGCACTTCGCTCTTGAGCGGCTCGATCAGCCTGACCTTCCAAGTCGGCGCCAACAACGTCGCCGGCAATGACCGCATTACGGTGTCTTCGAGCGGCCTGAGCCTGACCTCGGGCGACCTGACCACGCAAGCGAACGCCCAAACGGCCATCGGCCAAATGGACACGGCGCTCAACACGGTCAACGGCCTGCGGTCGACCTTCGGTGCCACGCAATCGCGCTTCGAAGCGGTGATCAGCAACCTGCAGATCGCCTCGGAAAACACGGCGGCGTCGCGCAGCCGGATCGTGGACGCGGACTTCGCATCGGAAACGGCCTCGCTGACCCGTGCGCAAATCCTGCAACAAGCCGGTACCGCGATGTTGGCCCAAGCGAACTCGGCACCGCAAAACGTGCTGAAGCTCCTCGGCTGATGAAGGCGCAAAAGGCGAAGACCCCGCAAGGGGTTTTCGCCTTGCGACGCGACAGGCCCATGTGCAGGAACCAGCGCCCACCGCCGGTTCCTGCACATTGTCTTGTAGTCGTCGAACCAAAGGAGACACATCATGCTCCGACTCAATACCGATAACGCCCAATACAAAGGGACGTTCACCGACATCGTGCGTGCCGCGCGCATTCCGACGTCGGCGGAGCCGGATCAGGCCGCAGCAGCCACCACCTCGGACGCCGCGAAACGCGCGGCCGATCCGAAGGTCAATGCCCAGCAGCCTTCGCCCGAGCAGCTCAAGGCCGCAGTCGATGCGGTCAACGAAGCGATCAAGACCCGCAACGCGCAGATCCGATTCGAGATCGATGACAAGACGTCGCAGATCATCACCCGCATCGTCGACACCTCGAGCGGCGAGTTGATCCGACAGATTCCGTCGGAAGAAGTGCTGCGGATCGCACGCGCAATGGCCGACAAACCCACAGGCACGACCACGGTGCCTTTGGTGCGTACCAGCGCATAAGGCAGGGCCGATCGTACAAAGCCTCGAATTGGCCGATCCGACGGCGCCTGATCGTCGGATTCCGGTCGAATCGACGCCATCAGAATTGCCGACAAGGAGCTTCCTCTCATGGCCACCATTTCCAGCGCAGGCATCGGTTCGGGTCTCGAAGTCGCGTCGATCATCTCGAAGTTGATGGCGGTCGAGCGCCAGCCGATCACCAATCTTCAAACCCAGCAGACCTCGATCAAGTCGCAGATCTCGGCGCTCGGCCAGCTCAAATCGCTGCTTTCCACTTTGCAGACCTCGGCCGAGTCCTTCTCGACCGACAAGAAGATGTTGACCCTCGCGGCGACGGTCACCGATTCGACGGTCGCCTCGGCCTCGGTGACGAACAGCGCCATCCAGGGCAGCTATTCGCTCGAGGTGACCAAGCTGGCGAGCCAACAGAAACTCACCAGCGGCTCGTTTGCCTCCTCGACCACCAGTCTGGGCAGCGGAACCGGCAGCATGACCATCGAGTTCGGCTCGGTGAACGCGACCACCGGCGCCTTCACGACCAATGCCGACCGCGATGCGGTGACCGTCAATCTGAGCGCCGACCAGATGACGCCGGCCGGCGTGCGCGATGCGATCAATGCCGCCAACAAGGGCGTGAGCGCGAGCCTGATCAATGACGGCACCTCGACGCGCGTGGTCATCACCAACAATCAAACCGGGGCCAAGCAGTCGATGCGCATCAGCGTCAGCGACCCCGATGGCAACAATACCGACAGCAGCGGCCTGTCCGCCCTGGCCTACGACCCCGCGGCAAGCTCGGGATCGGGCAAGAACATGACGCAACTGACGGCCGCCGGCGATGCCGCGTTCTCGATCGACGGCATCGCGCTGACCTCGTCGTCGAACACCATCACCAATGTGATGGACGGCGTCACGCTGAATCTGACCAAGACCAACGCCGGCTCGCCGACCACGCTCAAGGTCTCGCAGGACGATGCGGCGATCAAATCGACGATCAACAGCTTCATCACGGCGTACAACGCCCTGGCGACGCAGTTGAACGCCATGACCAAATACGATGCGACGACCGAAACCGCCGGGATTCTGCAAGGCGATTCGACCGCGCGCTCGATCCAGCAGCAATTGCGCAGCACGCTCACGACCGCCTTCGGGTCGGGCTCGACCTCGCGTCTGGCCGACATCGGCATCACGATCCAGACCGACGGCACGCTCAAGCTCGACGAAACCCGCTTCAACACGGCCTTCACCAACAACCGCGATGCCGTGGTGTCCTTGTTCACCAAGGACGCGAGCGGCACATCGGGCAAGGGCCTGGGCGGCACGATGGACAAACTGATCGACAACATCATCGGCGTCGACGGCATTTTGACCACGCGCACCGACGGCATGAACAAGCGCGTGTCGAACATCGACAAACAGATCGACAACATGGAGTCCCGCCTGGAGATGGTGCAGGCGCGGTACGAGCGTCAATACAGCGCGCTGGATGTCACGGTGTCGAACGCCAACAGCCTGGCCGCCTACCTGACCCAACAACTGGCTTCCTTGAACAGCAGCTCGAATAGCTGAGCGGCAAACGCACATGCGCAACGGTTCAGTTTCCGCCGAGTCCCGCCGTAAACCTTTACAGGTTCCCGTCGGAGACACGCACATGTTTGCCCAATCGCCCGCCATCCAGCAGTACGCCGCCGTCGGCGTCGAGTCCAAGGTTCTCGCGGCGGATCCGCACCGCCTGATCGCCCTGTTGTACGACGGGGCCATCGAAGCGCTGAACCAGTCGGTCGACCATCTGCGCGCCGGCCGCGCAGAACAACGCCAGCGCATGACCAACAAGGCAGTCGCGATCGTCGTCGAAGGCTTGCGCGCCTGCCTCAACCGTGAACAAGGCGGCCCGATCGCCAACAACCTGGACGCGTTGTACGAATACATCGTGCGTCTGATCTTCGAAGCCAATCGTTCGCAGAACGAAGCCGCCTACGCCGAAGCGATCCGTCTGCTCGGCGAACTGCGGGGTGCCTGGGCCGAGATCGATCCGGACGCGCGCAAACGTGCGGCGCCACAAGAAACCCTCTCGCCCCCCATGTCCGGACGCACGCTCGCACGCGCCTTCGTCCTGGCATAGAGGAGCCCCGACCCTGTGCTCCCGACATGTCGCCAGATCTCGAATTCCTCGAATGCTATGAGGCAATCGCCCGCACCAGCGACGAAATGCTGCGCGCCGCGCAGTCGGGCGACTGGCGACAGTTCGAAAAGCTCAAGAACGATTGCGCCCAACTGATCGCGCAACAGCGCGTACGCGCCGCCAGCGTCAAGCTGGCGCCCGATCAGCAGCGCTTGCGCTTGGCCGCTTTGCGCCGCGTCTTGATGGCCGATGCGCAGATCCGCCACCTGACCGAACCCGAAATGCACCGTGTCGGCGTCGTACTCGGCTTGACGCCCTCCGGCCCTCCTGCGAGCTGAGCGTGCCCCGTGAACAACTCCCCGGTCGCCGATGCGCTGCGCTTTGCCGTCACGCAGACGGTGCGCGCCCTGACCCAACCGGGGGGAATCCAGGCCGCCGCGGCTGACCTGCAGCACCAGACGCTGGCCCGCCCGGCCAATGCCGCGCCGACCGCCCAGCAAACCCTGACCGCGCATGCCAATGCCGGCGCCAGCGCTTCGGTCGAATTGAGCCCCGCCGCCCTGATGCCGCCGGTCGATGCGACCCGGCACCTGGCCGCCACCCGCGGCACCATCGCCACGCCACTCACCGTCGCGGTGCTCGAACTGCCCGAACGCCTGGCGGCGAGCCGTCCCGGCGAAGCCGCCCATGCCACCGACGCCTTGCGTCTGGCCACCCAACTCAAAGGCGAGGCCGAGGCCTTGCATCTGGCCGAACAACCGATCGCGACCTTGTTGCGGTCGGTCTCGTCGCACAATGCGATGGCCAATTACGCCGCCATGCAGACCGCCGGCGCCCGCAAACGCGAAGAAGCGCGCCCCGCCGGTCCGGGCGCCGCGCGTCTGGGTTCGGCCAACGAGGCCCGGCTTGAATCGTCCGCGCCGGCTTTGCCGGCCTTGCGCGAGCCGCCGACCGGCACTGCCTCTGGCCCCGGCGCAGCCGCCGCGCAAACCCCCGCCACCGCGGCCACACCACCCCATGCCGGCCCCACCGCGACCCAGATCCTGCGCGCCGACCTCGCCTACCAGGAGTTCGCCCCCCGGACCGACACCCCGGCGCGCATCGACCTGTATCGCTTCGGCCAGCGCGAAGGGGAGGCCGGCGGCCCGTCCGAAGACGCCATCGAAACTTTGGGCGCGACCATCTATCTGCAACTGCCCGAATTGGGCGAAGTCGTGATCACGCTCGCGATCGCCGGCCGCGATGTCGATCTGGCCGTGGCGGCGCCGGGAGCCGCCCTCGACGCCTTGCGCGCCGGCAGCGACGACCTGGCGCTCGCGGCCCAAGCCTGGGGCGTGCGCATGCGCGGCGTCTCGTTCGTCGCCTTCGACCGGCCGGGAAGTCGCGCATGAACCTGCCCGCCGACCCGCGCCGACCCACCCCGCCGGTCCCGCTCGACGAGGCCACGCCGCCCGGTCTGCCGCGGAATCTGGCGGCCGCCTTGCGCTATGCGCCGGGCGACGCGGCCCCCCATGTGGTCGCCAAAGGGCGTGGCGCCGTCGCCGACGAGATCGTCCGGCGGGCCCTCGCGGCCGGCGTGCCTCGCGTAGAATCCGAGGCGCTTGCGAACGCGCTGGTGCGCGTCGAGCTCGATGCCGCGATTCCGCCCGAGCTATATCTGGCGGTTGCCGAAGTTCTTGCCTGGGTCTATCGCATCGACGCCGACGCACGGCGCACGACGAACCACGACGCCACGCGGAACTAGGACATCTTGGAGCAAAACCCGAGCAGTACCGAAGAACGATTTCGAGTCAGTAACCCGGTCGACGTCATGGGCTATCTGCGCGAAGCGACCCGCTCGCGCATTCTGTGCAACGTGCGCGCCGCCGGACATGGCGAAAGCTACCTGTCTCGCTTGTTCGCGATCGATCCCAACAGCAGCGCCCTGGTCTTCGATACCCCGCGCGCGCCGGTCATCGCCCGGCTGCTGACGCCGGGCGCGATGGTCTCGGTCGAATTGACCCTGCACCATGTGCGCATCCATTTCGACGCGCCGATCCGCCAGATCGACAATTATCAGAACGAGCCGTCGCTGTTCGTCGGAATACCCGACGCCATCATCCGGCTGCAACGGCGCGAGAACTATCGCATCAGCGTGCCGGCCCGCCGCTCGGTGCGCCTGACCCTGAATCCCGAGCAGCCCGGCCTGCGCAACCTCAAGCTGACCGATCTGAGCTGCGGCGGCGCGTCGGTGACCCTGTCGGGCGTTCTGGAGGAATACCCGTCGGGCAAGGTGTTCGAACGCGCCCGCTTGATCCTCGACGAAGAGACCGAGTTCATCATCGATGCCCGGGTACGCCATGCGAGCGCGCTGCGCATGTCGGGGCTGGTCGGAGAACTGCGCATCGGCCTGCAATTCGCCAACACGCCGCCGGGCTTCGAGCCCGCCGTGGCGCGTCTGGTCAACGAAATCGCCCTCGATCTCGGACGACTGCGCCAGTCATGAGCGGCTATGTCGGGCGCTTTGCGCCCTCGCCTACCGGCCCGTTGCATGCCGGTTCGCTGGTGGCGGCGCTCGCCAGTTATTGCGACGCCCAGATGCATTCGGGCGAATGGCTGTTGCGCATCGAAAACATCGACCCGCCGCGCGAAGTGCCCGGCGCCGCGCAATCGATCATCCACACCTTGCGCGCCCTGGGCCTGCGCTGGTCGCGCGAGATCGTCTATCAATCGCAACGCGATCTGGTGTTTTCGACCGCCTTCGCGCGTCTATCGGCGCGCGGCCTGGTCTACCCGTGCGCCTGCACCCGCAGCGAGATCGCGGCCGCCGCGACCCGGCGCACCGCCGATGGCGAACCGGTGTATCCGGGCACCTGCGCCCACGGGCTGGCGCAGGGCCGGGCGCCGCGCGCTTGGCGGCTGCGCCTGCCCGACGAAACCTTGAGCTTCGTCGATCGCTGGTCGGGCCAACATACGGAGAATCCGGCGCAAGACACGGGCGACATCGTGATCCGCCGCGCCGATGGTCTGTGGGCCTATCAACTCGCGGTGGTGGTCGATGACATCGACGCCGGCGTCACCGACATCGTGCGCGGCGACGATCTCCTGCATTCGACGATCCGCCAGATCGCGCTGCGCCGGGCCTTGCGCTCGCGCGCCGGGCGCTATTTGCATGTGCCGGTGGTGCGCAATGCGAGCGGCGAAAAACTGAGCAAGCAGACCCATGCCCCGGCCGTCGAGGCGACCCAGGCGCTGGGCGCCTTGCAGACCGCGGCCGCTTATCTGGGCATGTCGATCGAAGCCAACACGCCCGCTGCCTTCTGGCGCGGCGCGCCGCGCGCCTGGGAGAAATTGCTGCGCAGCCGGGCCGCGCTCAAGCGCAACTGAAGCCGCGCCGCCTTGCCAAACCGCGCCCGGCCGGCGCACGATGGCCCCGCCCGTCATCCCTGTCCGCCGCCAACGCATGTCCTTGCCCGCCGACGTCGTCCACCTGTTGCGCAACACCCGCACGATCGCGCTGGTCGGCGCTTCCGACGACCCGGACCGGGCCAGTGCCCGGATCGGGCATTACCTGATCGCGCAGGGCTATGACGTGCTGCCGATCACCCCCAGCCATGCCAAGGTTTATGGCCGGCCCAGCCTCCCATCGCTCGACGCGATGACGAGCGCGCCCGACCTGGTCTTGTGTTTTCGGCGCAGCGAGGCCATGCCCGAGATCGCCCGCGCGGCCGTTCAGCGGCGGGCGCGCGCGCTCTGGATGCAAACGGGCATCGTCAATGAAGAAGCGGCCGACTTGGCGCTCGCCGCCGGCCTGGGCGTGGTGATGGACCGCTGCATCCAGGTCGACCACCGGACTTGGCTGGCCGAGGGCGGCTGAGCGCCTTCAGGCCGTGGTCTTCTTGCGTCCGCCGCCCAGCAAGGCGCCCACCGCCGGTTTGCGGGTGGTCAGACCGGGCCGCGCCGCCGGGACGGTTGCCGCAGGCGTCGCCGTGTCGAGGTTCGCCGGCGGCTCGTAAGGCTTGGAGAACCAATCGTCGATCGGGGCCGGTCGATGCGCACGCTGGCCGCCGCGCGGGCCGTCGCGCATCGCGCCATGGCCACGCGGTCCGCGCGCGCCGCGCTCTTCCTCGTCGTCGTCGCGCCGAGCGCCGCCGCGCACCGCCAGGGGCTGGCGCGGCAACGGTTTCTTCATGAGCTTTTCGATGTCGGCGATCTGCCGCTCTTCGGCCGGGCTCATGAGGGTGATCGCATCGCCCGAGGCGCCGGCGCGGCCGGTCCGGCCGATCCGGTGCACATAATCTTCGGCGTTGTAGGGCACGTCGTAATTGATGACCGCCGGCAACTCGGCGATGTCGAGCCCGCGCGCCGCCACATCGGTCGCGACCAGGGCCAGCACATTGCCGGCCTTGAAATCGTCGAGCGCCTTCAGGCGTTCCGCCTGCGAGCGATCGCCATGGATGGCGGCGGCCACGATGCCTTCACGTTCCAGATGGCGCGCCAACCGGCTCGCCCCGATCTTGGTGTTGACGAAGACGATGACCTGCTTGAGTTCGCGTTCGCGCAGGATCTGCGCCAGCGCCGAACGCTTGTCGGCCTCGGCGACCGCATAGACGGTCTGGGTCACGGTCTCGGCCGCGGAATTGCGCCGCGCGACCTCGATGCCGACCGGGTCCTTGAGGAAGCTCTTGGCCAGCTTTTTGATCTCGTCTGAGAAAGTCGCCGAGAACATCATGCTCTGCCGCGCCTTGGGCAGCAGATTGATGATGCGTTGCAGATCGGGCAGGAAGCCCATGTCGAGCATGCGATCGGCTTCGTCGAGCACCAGGATCTGGACTTGGCCCAGATTGACCGAACGCTGCTGGACATGGTCGAGCAGCCGGCCCGGCGTGGCGATCAGCACTTCGACCCCGGCGCGCAAGGCTTCGGTCTGCGGATTCATGTCGACGCCGCCGAACACCACGGTCGAGCGCAAGGGCGTGTGCTGGCCGTACAGCCGCACATTCTCGGCCACCTGATCGGCCAACTCGCGGGTCGGCGTCAGGATGAGGGCGCGCACCGGATGGCGTGCCGGCGACATGCTGGTGCTGGCCAGCGGCAGCAGCCGTTGCAGGATCGGCAAGGCGAAGCCGGCGGTCTTGCCGGTCCCGGTCTGGGCCGCGCCCATGAGGTCCTTGCCCTGCAAGGCCACCGGAATCGCCTGCTGTTGAATCGGTGTGGGGGTCGTATAGCCTTGCTCGCTGATCGCCCGCAGAATCGAGGCATCAAGACCAAAACTGGAAAAATCGGGGCCGGTATCGCTCATCGCGCGCGCCCCGCCGGCGCCGCATCGCGCGCATCTGGGTCAGACGGGCGACTGGCAGGCTGAGTATCGTTAGGCATGGCGCGGCATTTTACTCGCACCACCGGCGATTCCGGTCCGTCCCCCGTCTTCAAGGCGTCGCATCGGCCCAAAACGCCCGCGCGGCGCGGGTTTTGCACCGGAATCGCGCATGAATCGACCGGGAAACACGGGGCTTTTCGGCACAACAAGGCGATGGCGCACCGCCTAGGATCGCGACGTACAAGGGGGTTCCATGGCCAAGACCATCTACGCCGACGACATGGCGAACGCGCTCGATTATTGCGACGCGCCGATCGAAGTGTTGTCGCTCGACTGTTTCGACACGCTGATCTGGCGTACCACGCCCAAACCCAATGACGTGTTCTGTGAACTGGCGCCGCCGCTGCGCCGGCTGTCGCGCATGGTGGCCGAACACACCGCGCGGCTGCAAAAGCGCGTGACCGACGACCTGGGCGAGATCACCCTCGATGACATCTACCGGCGCGCCCTGCCCCATGCCGATGCGGCGGAACGCCAAAGCCGCATCGCGGCCGAGCTGGAACTCGAACATCGGCATTGCGTGGCCTTTCCGCCCGGCATCGAATTGATCCGCCGCGCCAAGAAGCGCGGGCTCAAGATCATCGTGGTCAGCGACACCTACTTGCATGAGCAGGAGTTGCGCGATCTGCTCGCGGCGAAGCTCGGCCGCCCGGTGCTCGATCTGATCGATGTCGTCTTCAGTTCGTGCGACCACGGCTGCAGCAAGTCCAACGGCCTGTTCCAGACCATGCTGGAGCGCATGCGCGTCGCGCCCGATCGCATCCTGCACCTGGGCGACAACCCCGCCGCCGATGTGCTGCACGCCGAAATCGCGGGCTTGCGCGCGCTGCATCTCGAACAAGGCGATCACTGGCTCAATGAACAATGGCGTCTCGAAGCGGCCGCCTTGCTGATGTGGGACGACCGACTGCGCAATGAGCGTCCGCCGTTGTTGCCGCATCGACCGCAACTGGCCCAGCATGCGCGCGCGCTCAGCGATCCGCCGCAACGGCTCGGCTATTCGACGCTCGGCCCCTTGATGTACGGCTTTGGCCGCTGGGTCCTGAACGAAGCACGCGCCCTATCCGAAAACGGCAAACACCGCGTCAAAGTCTGCTTTCTGATGCGCGACGGGCACCTGCCCAAACAAGCCTATGAAGCCTTGCGCGGCGCGGGCGACCCCAAGGCCTACGCGATCGAGATCAGCCGCTTCACCGCTTACGCGGCGACCTTCGCCGAACCGGACGACATCACGTCCTATCTGTCATTGATGCTGCATGGCGGCCGCCTCGAAGCGTTGGCGCACCAGCTCCAGTTCACCCCGGAGGAAATCGAAGCCATCGACCGCGCGGCGCCGCTGGAAGGCAATCCGGCGCATCGCTTGTGGAAAGAAGTGCAAAAGCCGGTGCACATGAAGCGCATCGTCGAACGGTCGGCGAAGGCGCGCGCGTTGCTGTTCAACTACTTGCGCAAACAGATCGACCTGCAACGCGACGATGTCTTGCTGATGGTCGACGTTGGCGCCGCCGGTACGGTGCAAAACCGCATCCAGCCCCACATCGAGGCCCATTTCAATGTGCGCGTCGAGGGCCGGTACATGCTGCTGCGCGACGTGCCGCGCGCCGGCGAGTCCAAAAAGGGCTTCTTCGGCCCCGATCGCTACGACGGCCGGCTGATCGACAGCATCTACACCTATATGGCGGTCATCGAGCAGATGTGCACGGTCGCGCAAGGGTCGGTGATCGGCTATACGCCCGAAGGCGGGCCGATCCGCAAGGACGCCGACTTCATGCCCGAACAAATCGAGCAACGGCTCAAGGTCCAGCAGGCGTGCGTGCGCTTCGTGCGCGAGGCGCGCGATGCCGCACGCACGCCGGCCGGGCAGACCGATGATGCCGCCGACATCGGTGCGCGCGCCGCCTTCGTGCGCATGATCTATTTGCCGACCCGCGAGGAAGCCGGCTTTTTCGAGAGCTTCGCGCACGATGTGAACCTGGGCGTCAAAGACACGGTGCGGCTCGCCGACATGACGACCGCCGGCGAGGACCTGCGCCGGCTGGGGCCGATCTATGTCAACTCGAATCCGCGGATCAACAGCCCGGCGGAATTGCGCTGGCACAGCCTCGACCTCGCGCTCGGCTTGTTCGCGCGGCGCCGCTTCGACATCGAATTGAGGCCGACCGACTTCCGGATCGGCGAGGCCAAACTGCCGGTGATGGTCATGCGCGATCAGCAGAGCCATGTCGCGCAGATCGATCTGCAACCCACGCATGACGGGTATCTGTCGGCGCTGATTCCGATCGGCCGTTGCGAATACTCGGTCGGCGTGTTGTTCGGCCAGCTGTATCAATGGGTTCAGATCGAATCGGTTCGGGCCGTCAAAGTCGATCAACAGATGCGCACGCAATTCCGCGACGATGAAATCGATCTGACGCACATGGCCGTGCATGAAGGCACGCTCGATGTCGGCGGCGGATTGCTGCATCTGGAATCGCAGCATGCCTTCAGCTATTACGGCACGCCGCAAGAACCCACCCAGGAAAACTGGTGCTTGCGCGTCGTATTCCGCCCGCTCGTGATCCGGGACCCCAACGCGCCACCCGCCGCATCCGACGATGCGCCGACGCAAGCAGCCCAACCGCAAGCGACGCAAGGCGCCGAAGCCGCCGGCAGCACGGCGCCCGTCGCCGCCGCGCCGGCGAGCGAAGCCACGCCGAGCGAAGCCACGGCGCCGAGCCCGGCCGCCTTGAACGCCGCCGCGCCGAATCCGCCAGGATCGGCGGCGGCGACGCCTCACGACAGCACAGCATCAGCCGCCAACGCGGCGCCCGCCGGGACTTCGGCGCGCGCCCTGCCGCAAGTCGCCGCCACCTCGGCCGCATCGGCCGCCGCGTTGGCGATGCAAGCCCGTCCGACGCTGCCCACTGGAGCCCACATGCCCGCCAATCAAATCTGTATTGCGAGCTGCTATTGCACGCAATGGCCCGAGGTCCGCGACTTCCTGCGCGATCTCGATCGCGAACTGCAACAGCGCGGCGTGCAATTGCTGGTGCTCGCGACCGACGATCCGAAAGAGTTGGGCATTCCCGCGCTGCAGATTCCCTATTTTTTGGCTGGCTTCGATTCGACGTTCCCGCATACCAACGGCTTGGCGCCGGCCCATCCGGCCCGGATGTACGCCGAGGCGGATCAGGTCTGGGGCAACGGCTGCCATCCGATGGCGACAACCGAACACGGCGTCGCGGCCTGCGAAGCTTTCTACCACGCCGTCGCGGAAATCCTGCGCCCTTGCGCCGCCTTCTTGTGGAACACCACGCTGCCGCACGGACGCATCGCGCGCAATGTGTTCATGATGCACGGGGTGCCGTCCTACAGCTTCGAACGCGGCCTGCTGCCCGGCACTTTCCAGATCGAGTCGATCGAGAACAATGCCTTCGGCGATCTGTTCACGAACTTCCAGTTGCGCACCGGCCTGCACGAAGACCTCGAAGACCTGGGCGATCCGCAGACCGCTTACGCGACCATCCGCGACCATTACGCCGACCATCTGCCGTCCAAATATCCGTCGGCGCAATGGCGCGACCGCGCCGCGCTCGACGCCCAATACGGCACGGCGGGCAAGAAGCTGGTCGTGGTCTTCGGCTCGGCCGAAGGTTCGTCGATCGCACCGAGCGCAACGCCGTCGATGGGCTACAGCTCGCCGCTGTTCCACGATACGAGTTCGGCCATGCAGGCCTTGTGCGCGAAGTTCGCGGACGCGCCCGATGTGGCGATCCTGTTCCAGGATCATCCGATCAACGCGTCCAACCGCACCGCGCACGCGTTGCCGGCCAATTGCATCGAAACCAAACGTGAGCACATCCATTCGTTGATCGCTGCGGCCGACCGGGTCGCGGTGCTGGGCACGACCACGGTGCAATACGAATGTCTGCTGCACGACGTGCCCGTGCTGTCTTTGTCGCGCAATCTGATCGACCATGTCGGCGCCGCCTACAGTTGCGTGAACACCGGTTTCGACCATGCCTGGACCGACTGGTGGAACGATACGCAAGCGACCTCGCGCCGACTCGCCACACGCCGCCTGATCGTCTATCTTTGCCGCAAGCATCTGATCGGCCACGGACCGACGCGCGAATTCGTTCGCCGCGGCGTCGAACACATGGCGGACTTTGCGGCCGGGCTCGGTCGCGACTGCGAAGTGAGCGTCGACGAGCGCTTCGCCGCATTGATCGAGAGCATCCGGGTATTGATGCTGGGCAATGTACAGATGGAGGCTGCATGAAAGTCGCCGCATTCGTCCCCGCCAAGGGCAGCAGCGCCCGCATCGAAAACAAGAACGTCAAGCTGCTCGACGGCAAGCCGCTGTTTCTGCACACGCTCGACAAGCTGCTCGGTTGCGGCTTCATCGACGAAGTCTGGCTGGACACCGAATCGGAAGACGTGATCGCGCTGGCCTCGGAACGCGACTGCAAACTGCTGCGCCGCGATCCGACCTTGGCCTCGAACAAGACCGACGGGCATCAGCTCTTCCTCAACGAGGTCGAGCATTGCGACGCCGACCTGTGCATCCAGGTCCTGGGGACCAGTCCGTTCATCGAACCCGAAACGATCGCGCGCGGCATCGACGTGCTCAAGAACGGCAGCGACCACGACAGCGCGGTGCTGGTCCGCAAAGACAAGCAATACACCTGGACCGCGAGCGGCCCGAGCTACGACGTGCGGCACATCCCCAACAGCGTGGATCTGCCCGATACCGTGATCGAGACCATGGGCCTGTACATCATGCCGCGCACGACCGCGCTCGCGCTGCGGCGGCGGATCGGGGAACGCCCCTACCCGATCGAAGCCTCGCCGCTCGAAGCCGTGGATGTGAACTGGCCCGAAGACTTCGCGCTGGCCGAACTGATCGCCGCAGGCATGCGCGAACGCGACCGGCGCCTGCTCAACAATGTGAAGGGCTTGCTGTCGAGCCCCATGCTGTCCGACATCCTCGACGATCACGGCTACCCGAATCAGGTCATCAAGGGCATGTCGCCGAACATTCCGAGTGCGAAGGTGCTCGGCCGCGCCAAGACGCTGCGCCTGCGCGCCTTGCGCGACGGCGAAGACTTCCGCGGCATCTATACCGCCTTGCATTCCTATGCGTCGGTGGTGCCCAACGATGTGATCATGGTCGAGAACGAAGTTGGCGAATACGCCTACTTCGGCGAACTGAACGCCAACCTTGCGATCCGTTGCGGCGCCGCCGGCGTGGTGATCGGCGGCAAGACGCGCGACAGCACCGATGTGCTGCGTCTCGGCCTGCCGGTTTTCGCCGACGGCTACTCGTGCCAGGACGTGCGCAAACGCGCGACCGTCGATGCGATGAATCGCCGCATCCGGATCAAGGGCGTCGAAATCCATCCCGACGACCTGGTGTTCTGCGATCGCGAAGGCGTGGTGGTCATCCCGCGCGTGATCGAACGCTCGGTCATCGATGCCGCCTATCACAACGCCAGCAACGAAAAGCGCATCATCATCGACATCTCGACCGGGATCTCGGTCGACGCGCTGACCAGCAATTACGGATTCTTCTGAGGCGCCGCGCCGCTCGCCGGCGGCGTATGAGGCGAGAAAGCTGTTCCAGTCGTCGAACAACATGATCGCGCCCGGCTGCAACAAGGGCGTGATGAACTCGAGCAACGAACAGGCGGGCTCGTGCAGGACGCAAGCGCGGACAACCCTTGGAACGAATCGAATAGATGGAAGTGCGCGGGCGCCGACCATCCGTACAAGCGGACGGCACGCATGGCGCAATCCGCCGAGCGCCCGGACGCGACACCGAACTCGAAATAATCACCGCGCCACTTGGACTCCTTCACCCGGAGCGCAGCCAGCGAATGCACGTCGACGCGCCCCGTCGCCGAACGCAGCAAAGGCCATTGCGCGAATTAGTTCAACGGATCGAGTTCATCACGCCGTGCAGATTCGGCCGTCGCTTTCTCCTCGTTGCCTAAAAAAATCACGCGAATTTCAGCGTCACTGCCGCCTTGTACGCCATATAAGCCGCCAGCGAATACAAGAGCATCGCGAACACGCGCTTGAGGCTTTTCACGTCCATCGCATGCGCGGTCTTCGCGCCCAGCGGCGCGGTCAGCACGCTGGTCGCGACAATGCACAACAACGACGGCACATTGATGTAGCCGATGTTCCCGGGCGGGACCCGGGCTTCATGCAGGCCGGCGATCACATAGCCGATCGCGCCGGCCAAGGCGATCGGAAAACCGAGCGCGGCGCTGGTCGCGACCGCATTGTGGATGCGCACATTGCACCAGGTCATGAACGGCACCGAGATGAAGCCGCCGCCCGCGCCGACGATGCTCGAAATGAAACCGATGATCGAGCCCACGCCGATCATGCCCGCATGCCGGGGGAGTTCGCGCGTCGGCGCCGGCTTGCGATCGAACAGCATCTGGGTCGCGGAAAAGCCGACGAAAATCGCGAACACCAGCGCCAGCCAGCCGGTCTTGAGCCAGCCCGCGACCTGGGCGCCGATCAGTGAACCGACCACGATGCCGGGCGCGAGCCAGCGCGCCACCGGCCAGAGCACGGCGCCGCGCCGATGATGGGCGCGCACTGAACTCAGGCTCGTGAACAAGATGGTGGCGAGCGAGGTCGCGATCGCCATGTGCACGATGTGCTCGACCGGAAAGCCGCGCGCGGTGAACAACATGGTCAGGAACGGCACCATCACCATGCCGCCGCCGATGCCCAGCAGACCGGCGGCGAAACCGGTCGCCGCGCCGAGCACCAGCAGCCCGAGGATGGTGAGCGGTGTGTAGAGCTGGGTGGCGGCGACGAGCTGTTCCGGCATGGGGTCAGACGTTCTTGAGCGCGAGGTGTTCGATCGCCCGCCATTCGTCGCGGGAGACCGGTGTGATCGACAATCGATTGCCGCGCTTGAGCACGGCCATCTGCGCCAGTGCCGGCGTGGCGCGCAGTGTATCAAGCGTGAGGACCGGTATGCGGCGCGTCGCGCGCACATTGACCAGCACCCAGCGCGGATCGGCGCGTTCGCTCTTGGGATCGTAATAAGGGCTGCCCGGATCGAATTGGGTCGGGTCCGGATAGGGCGCGCTCACGATTTCGGCGAAGCCCGCGATACCAGGGATCGCGCACGACGAGTGGTAGAACAGCACGCCATCGCCGATGCGCATCGCGTCGCGCATGAAATTGCGCGCCTGGTAATTGCGCACGCCGGTCCAGGGCACGGTCTGGTTGGACGCGCTCAAGGCGTCGTCGATCGAGCATTCTTCGGGCTCGGATTTCATCAGCCAATAGGCCATCGCGCTCTCCTCGGGCGATCGGTGTTCTTGTCGGCGCCGGCCAAAAGAAAAGCGGCGGAGAATTTGATTCTCCGCCGCCTTGAGGGGGCCCCGCCAGATCCGCTAGACCTTCATCCCGAACCGGAGGTCCAGGGGGCCGCAGTCAGAGCTGCATCAGGTTCAACCGAGCACCGCGAGGGCGGGTCAATCGCATCTGCAGCACGCTATTCCACAGCCTTAGCTACTACATTGGTTCACGGAGTATTTGGCCTTGGCGAGAACGGCAGGGCAAAACTGTTCGTTGATTCTTGAGCTCTTGGTTCGATCTCCATCGGGGCGTTCGGTTCAATCGGAACATTCAACCGAACAAGCCGTTTTCCTTGAGTCCCAACTGCGGTCGCACTTGATCGAGAAACTGTGTGATCGCGTCGTCCGTTGATTGCATTCTAGAACTTGCAGCTCCGATTTCAAGCGGAATTTCACGCGCTGTCGTCGACTGTTGTGACACAGGTCCGGGTTTTGTTTTGCGCGCCGACAACAGATCGTTCGCGAGCGTGAGCGCGACCATCACCGCGATGCGATCGACCGCGCTGAGTTTGCCCATGGCGCGGATCGCATTCATCTTCTGATCGACCATCGCCACGCATTCGAGCAAGGACTCCTTCTCGTCGGGCGCGCAGGCGAAGGCGTAATCGCGGCCGAGGATCTTCACGCTGATGTTTTCGCTTTGCATGGCGCGCCTCAGGGATTGCCGGACAACAAGGTTTGCGTTTCGTTCTCGGGCAAGCGCGCGATCAGGGCCTCGATGCGCGCTCGCGCGCCCGAGAGGCGCTTTTCCAGACTCGCGGCCTGGGCCTGCGATTGGGCAAGCTTGGTCTTGAGTTGCGCGTTCTCGCGCGCGAGCAATTCGGCCACTTCGAGCAATTGCTCGCTGTGCTCGATGAATCGATTCAGCGCGTCGGCGGATTGGGTCATGGCACTGGTGGCGATGAAGGAGCCGAAATGTTAGCCGTTTTCGGCCCCGGTCAACATGCGTCACCGGGAGATTTGCGGCGTCCGTCCGCCCCGCATACACTGCGCGCCACCTTTGGTGCCCGCACGCGACGTCCCACCGCGTGCAGTTAAACGGGAAGCAGATGGGAGCGCCGGGCCGATTCGCCCGGACATCACGCTCCTGAACTGCGCTGCCCCCGCAACGGTCGACAAGCGCGCCGTGCAAGCCCAGCTTGCCCGGCGCCGGTCACGAACCACCGCCACTGGGCCTGTCGTGCGACACAGGCCTGGGAAGGCGTCGTGATCCGCCTTGTCAGCCCGGATACCGGCCAAGGGCTTTGGAAGGCGCGTCGCGAGGGGCGATGACCTGACTTGCCCGGCGCCACGCCCGGCATCCGCAGGCCGCACAACCCGACTCCCTTCCGCTTTGCAACCGCGCTGCACGGGGTGGTGCCGCGCGAACGTCAACCCAGGGAGTCCTCATGTCTTACAAGTCCAAGAGCCCGGTCGGCCTGCGCGCCGGCACGGCCATGTTGCGTCTGGCGTTTGCCGCCACGGGCGCGTGCGCCTGGCCGGCCCAGGCCCAGACCGCCGCCGCCGAAGCTGCGCTCGCCCCGGTGGTCGTCACCGCGTCGCGCATCGAACAGGCGCTTTCCGAAGCCCTGCCCGCCACCAGCGTCATCACGCGCGAAGACATCGAACGCAGCCAGGCCAACAACCTGATCGATCTGTTGCGACGCGCCCCCGGCGTCGAACTCGCCCAACTGGGCGGACTCGGACACCAAAGCTCGCTGCTGTTGCGCGGCACCGAATCGCGCCACACCCTGGTGCTCGTCGATGGCGTGCCGATCAACAACCTCAATTTCTCGACCGCCTCGATCGAGCAGATTCCGGTCGACCAGATCGACCGCATCGAGATCGTGCGCGGCAATGTCAGCGCCTTGTATGGCGCGCAGGCGGTCGGCGGCGTGATCCAGGTCTTCACGCGCCGCGGCGACGGGCCGACGGCGCTCAACGCGAGCGTGAGCGCGGGCAGCCGCGCGACGCGCGAAGCGCGCGCCGGCATCGACGGCGCCCAGGGCGGCTTGCGTTATTCGGCACAAATCGCGCGCATCACGACCGACGGCTTCAACGCGATCAAGCCCGAAGAACGCCCCGAGACCAATCCCGACCTCGACGGCTACGAAAACACGAGCGGCTCGGCCCAGGTCAGTTACGCGTTCAATGCCGACCATGAGCTTGGCGCGCGCTGGCTGCGCACCCGTGGCGTCGTCGATTACGACAGCGAATTCGGCCCCAGCACCCAGCAAGACCAATCGACGCAGACCATCGAGACCGTCTCGGCCTACAGCCGCAACCGGCTGGCGCCGATCTGGACCTCGACGCTGAATCTCGCCGATTCACGCGACAAGCTCGATGCCAACATCACCGCCTACCCGTATTACGTGACCAGCAAGGGCCAGCAGGCGAGCTGGCAGAACGACCTGGCGCTCGCCGAGCATTGGACCCTGACGCTCGCCGCCGAGCATCTGCGCCAGACCATCGACAGCGACACCACCTATTCGACGACCAAGCGCACGATCGACACCTTGCGCGCCGGCACCGTCGGACAGATCGGCGCGCATCAAGTGCAAGTGAACGCGCGCAACGACGATTATTCCGATTTCGGCAATCACTCGACTTGGTATGCGGGCTACGGTTATGCGCTCGACGCCCATTGGAAACTCACGGCGAGCGCTTCGACCGCCTTCAATGCGCCCACCTTCAACGATCTGTTCTACCCATGGGGCGGGAATCCGGATCTGAAGCCCGAAAAGAGCCGGGCCAAGGAGGTCGGCGTGCAATACGCGCAAGGCGCGACCTTGGTGCGCGCGGTGGCCTTTTCGACCCGGATCAGCGACCTGATCGGCAACGACGCTTCGTTCAACCGGGCCAACATCGATCGCGCCAAGATCGAAGGCCTCGAAGTCTCTGCCTCGACCACCCTGGCCGCTTGGCGCGTGCAGGCCGCGCTCACCGTGCAATCACCCAAGGATGAAAGCACCGACCAGCGCCTGATCCGCCGCGCCAAGCAATTCGGCAGCCTCGCCGTCTCGCGCAGCATCGCGGCCTGGGAACTCGAAACCGTCTGGCATCTGAGCGGCGACCGCCTCGACGCCGCCAGCGGCACGCGCCACACCTTGGGCGGATACGGCCGGGTCGATCTGGCGGCGCGCTGGCAATTCGCGCCGCATTGGAGCCTGGGTCTGCGCGCCGAGAATGTCTTCGACAAGGACTACGAAACCGCCTACGGCTATGCAAGCGGCGGCCGTGCCGCCTTCGCGACCTTGAGCTATTCGGGCCGTTGAGCCGTCGCGCCGTCGCACTCCGGTGCGGCGGCGCCCGATTCGAGCACCCGCAACAACGACGACGTGTCGTCGTAACCCATGCCCGCGGCGACCAGCGCGCGCAATTGCGCGCGCACGGTCCGCACCGCGGGCAGATCCAGCCCCAGCGCCGCCCCCAGATCGGCGGCGAGGCCGAAGTCCTTGTCGTGCAAGCGCGCTTCGATGCCGGCCGCGAAATCGCGCGCCGCCATCTTAGGGCCCATCAGATCGAGCATCTTGCTGCCGGCAAACCCGGCTTGCAGCGCGCCGAGCACCCGGTCGAGCGCCACGCCTTGCACGCGCGCCAGCAGCATCGCCTCGGCGATGCCTTCGATGTTGACCACCTGCACGATCTGATTGCACAGCTTGGTCACCTGCCCGGCGCCATGGGCGCCGACATGGGTGATCGATTTACCGAGCAAGGCCAGCAGCGGCCGCACGCGTTCGAGCACCTCGGGCGCGCCGCCGACCATGATCGCCAGGCTCGCCGCGCGCGCCCCCGCCACCCCGCCCGAAACCGGCGCATCGAGATGTTCGAGGCCGCGTTCGGCCAGCCGCGCCGCGAAAGCGCGGGTCGCGACCGGCGAGATCGTCGAATGATCGATGACGATGCTGCCGCGCCGCGCCCCGGCGGCGATGCCGTCGGCGCCGAACAGCACCGCTTCAACGTCGTCGGTGCTCGTCACATTGATGAACACCGCCTCGGCATCGGCCGCCGCCTGCGCGGGCGTGGCCGCGACCGCCACGCCCGCGGCGCGCAAGTCGGCGACGACCTCGGGCCGGCGCGCATAGACCGTGACGCGGTGCCCGGCCCGCTGTAGATGCGCGATCATGGGCCGCCCCATCTTGCCCGCGCCGACAAAGCCGATCGAAAACGAGGAGGTGGTCTTGGCCATGGTCATCGCAAGCTCGGGTTGACGAACGCAGGAAGACGATCAGCCCATCCAGGCGTCGTCGAAATGCGGATTGATCAAGGCGTTGAGCACATGGTCGCGCCAGGCGCCCGCGATGTGCAGATAGCAAGGTGCATACCCTTCGCGCGCGAAGCCGAGCCGTTCCAGCACTCGCGCGCTGCGCAGATTCTCGGGCAGATGATTGGCCTGGATGCGATGCAGACGCTGCACCTCGAACATGTAATCGATGCCCGCGCGCACCGCTTCGGTCATGAGGCCGCGGCCTTCATGTTCGCCGTCGATGCCATAGCCCAGCATGCAGGAATGGAAGGCGCCGCGCACGATCTGGGTGAAACGGCAAGTGCCGATCACGCGCTCGGGCGCGTCGTGCAAGGCGAGCGCGAACGACGCCTGCTCGCCGACCATCATGCCGGCCGCCATGCGCGACAAGGCCGATTCCATGAACGCGAGCGTATGGAAATCGGGCGGATGCGCGGGATCGGTCGCCGCGAAACGCTCGCGATTGCGCAGGTAATAGTCGAGCCAGCCCAGCGCCTGTTCGGGATGGGCCGGCAGCAGCCGCAGACGCGCGGTGCTCAAGGCCAGCGCATCGAGCGCGCCGGGCGCTGTTTCGACCGTGGCGCCGCCGACCATCTGCGCGCTCATGGATACAGCCCGCGCTCGATCGCGCGCCGGGTGATCTCGGCATCGATCTGCTTGACCGTCGGCATCGGCACGCCGAGCCGGTCGGCGACTTCGATCACCGCTTTGACGATCGCATCGAGTTCGAGCTTGCGCCCGGCCTCGAAATCCTGATGCATCGAAATCTTGGCATTGCCGAGCTTGCGCGCGACATCGATGCGCTCGTCGGGCGTGGCGCCGATTTGGATCTCCAACCGCGCCGCGACCGCCATCGCCTCGCGGATCATGGGCCGGATCAGCGCGCACAAGGTTTCGCTCGCGCAGATTTCATTCATGCGTTTGCCGTACAGCGCCGCGATCGGATTGAAGGACAGATTGCCGATCAGCTTGAACCAGACGTCATACCGGATGTTGCGCGACAACTGGGCCTCGAAGCCGGCCCGGGTCATCGTCTCGCCCAGTTGCGCCAGGCGCGGCGTGATGTCGGCGCGCGCCGGTTCGCCGAGCACGAAGCGCCAGCCGCCGGTATGGGTGACCACGCCGGGGGCGGTCACTTCGGCGGCGGCATGGACCACGCATCCGATGACCCGTGCGGTGTCGAGGTCGGCGAACATCCGGCCGGCCGGATCGAGCGCATGCAACTTCCAGTCGGGAAATTGCGCGTGCTGCCAGAAGTACCACCAGGGCAGGCCGTTGATCGCCGGCACCACCATGGTCTGCGGGCCGATCAGCCCCGCCAGACGCGGCAGCATCGCGGGGATCGCATGCGCCTTGAGCGCGATGAACACCACGTCCTGCACGCCGAATTCGGCCGGGTCCTCGCCCGCCGCCATCGCGATCGCCGGCAGAGTCTTGCCGGCCATCGCATCGATGAGGGTCAAACCGCCGGCGCGCATCGCGCTCAGATGGGCGCCGCGCGCCACCACGCTCAACGTGGCGCCCGACGCGGCCAGGCGATAGGCGAGCAGGCCGCCGATGGCGCCTGCACCGACGACACAGATTTTCATGACGGCTTGTGGGCTCGCTGCGCGACCTCGGGGCGGTCATTGCGCTCGGGTTTGAGTTTGACGGGCCCCTGCCCGGCGGCGCGTTCGCGGCGCCATGCGTTCTTGCGCTCGGTCCAGGCGTCGAGCCGGGCGCGCGCGGTCTGCGCTTCGGCGCGCATCTGGGCGTCGCTCGCGATCTGCGCCGACAATTCGAGCCGCACGCCGTTGGGATCGAAGAAATAGATCGACTTGAAGACATGATGATCGGTGACCCCGATCACCGCGACGCCATGCGCTTCGAGCCTGGCCTTGATGCGCTCCAGCGCCGCCACGTCGTCGACGCGGAACGCCACATGGTTGACCCAGGCCGGCGTGTTCGGCGACGGCGCCGCCGCCTCGTCGTCGCCGAGGTCGAAGAAGGCGATGCATGAACCGTCGGTCAGGCGAAAGAAGAAATGCGTGTACGGGCAATACTCGCCGGTGCTCGGCACATGGTCGCTCTGGATGATGTGGAACAGCGGCAGACCGAGCAGGTCTTCATAGAAATGCCGCGTCTCTTCGGCATCGCGGCAGCGATAGGCGAAATGATGCAGACCGTGAATGGGAACGGGATCCGGGACCGCGGTACGCGCATGCATGGCTGTCTCCTTGGGCTCTCATGGGGTGCCGCCCGCGCGGGCGGTGGGCCGATACGGCGCATTATGCCGCCGGCGCCGTCACCAGGCCGCGCGCCCCGAGCGCCCCAGGGTCTTCCCGGTCGGCTAAGCTAGGCCCATGAATCCAGCCTACGACCTCCTCGTCATCGGTGCCGGCATCAATGGCGCGGGCATCGCGCGCGACGCGGCGGGCCGCGGCCTGCGCGTCCTGCTCGTCGAACGCGACGACATCGCCGCCCATACGTCGAGCGCCTCGACCAAGCTCATCCATGGCGGGCTACGCTACCTCGAAACCTATGAATTCGGACTGGTGCGCAAATCGCTCGCCGAACGCGAGCTGCTGTTGCGCCAGGCCCCGCACCTGATGCGCCCCTTGCGCTTCGTGCTGCCACACGAGCCGCATTTGCGGCCGGCCTGGATGATCCGCGCCGGGCTGTTCCTGTACGACCATCTGGCGCGGCGCGATTGGCTGCCGGGCTCGCGCGGCGTCGATCTGCGCCGCCATCCGGCCGGCGCGCCCCTGCGCCGCGACCTGGTGCGCGGTTTCGAATATTCCGACGGCTGGACCGACGACGCGCGCCTGGTGCTGGCCTGCGTGCGCGACGCGGCGAACCGCGGCGCGCACGTGCTCACGCGCACCGCCTGCGTCGCGGCGGCGCGCGACGGCACGCGCTGGCTCGCGACCTTGCAAGACGATGCCGGCGCGCAAACCCGCGTCGAGGCGCGCGCCCTGGTCAATGCCACCGGCCCGTGGGCGCACGCCGTGCTGGCCGAGGTGCTGGGCCAACGCGATGCGCCGCAGTTGCGCCTGGTGCGCGGCAGCCACATCGTCGTGCGCGCGGTGTTCGACCACCCGTATGCCTACATCTTCCAGAATGCCGACGGACGCATCGTGTTCGCGATTCCTTACGAACACGACTTCACCCTGATCGGCACCACCGAAGTCGAAGTCCACGAGCCCGCCGACGAACACGCGGCCGACGAGGAAGCGGCCTACCTGCTCGAAGCGGCGTCGCGCTATTTCGCGCAGCCGATCGGCGCCGACCGGGTCGTGCATCGCTATGCGGGGGTGCGTCCATTGCTCGACGAACCCGGTTCGGCGCACCGGGTTTCACGCGATTACCGCCTGGCCTACGACACCGAAGGCGCGGCCTTGCTCACCGTGTTCGGCGGCAAACTCACGACCTTTCGCCGGCTGGCCGAAGAAGCGGTCGATGGCCTCGCGCCCTGGCTCGGTTGCACCGCGCCGCGCTGGACCGAGACCGGCTTTCTGCCCGGTGGCGAGTTATCGACGGCCCGCTTGCCGGGCGCGGCCACCACGCCGCCGGCCGCGTTCGCCGACTATGTGGCCGGGTTGCAGCGCGCCCATCCGCGGCACGCGCCGGCCAGCGTGCTGCGCCTCGCGCGGCTATACGGCACCGAGGCCCCGGCATTGCTCGGCGCGAACGCGCCCGCCCTTGCGGGCGATGTGGGCGAAGCCGAACTCGACCATGCCTGGACCAAGGAATGGGCCCGCACCGGCGCCGATTTTCTTTGGCGCCGGACCAAGCTCGGGCTGCATCTGGCGCCCGCCGAACAAGCGCGCATCGACGCCTGGTTCGATGCGCGGCGTGCGAGCGGCGCGGCCGCCGGCCGCGGCATCGCCGCTCAAAGCTCGTAATTCTCGCCGCGCCCGTCGCGCGCGTGCTGCATCGCGGTTTCGAGTCCGGCGCGCGTGATCTGCGGCGACAGGATGTGCAGGAACTTGACCGCGAAATCGCGCAGGTACGCGCCTTGGCGCACCCCGACCCGCGTGATGTTCGCGCCGAACAACTGCCCGACCGGAATCGCGTGCAGATGCGTGTCGCGCTTGGGGTCGAAGGCCATCTCGGCCACGATGCCCACGCCCAGGCCCAGTTCGACATAGGTCTTGATGACATCGGAATCGACCGCTTCGAGCACGATCTGCGGATCGATCGCGCGGCGCTGGAAGGCCGCGTCGATGCGGCTGCGCCCCGAATACGCGACGTCGTAGGTGATGAGCGGATGCTCGGCCAATTGTTCGAGCGTGAGCGTGGACGCGCCATCGAGCGCATGGCCGCGCGGCACGATCGCGACGTGCGACCATTGGAAGATCGGCAAAGTGACCAGTTCGGGATAATCGGCCAACGCCTCGGTCGCGATGCCGATGTCGGCCCGGCCGTGGATCACGTATTGCGCGACATGGGTCGGATCGCCTTGCAACAGGGTCAGTCGCACCGCCGGGAACAATTGCTTGAACTGGGCGATCGCCTGCGGCAACGAATAGCGCGCCTGGGTCGCGGTGGTTGCGATCACGAGCGAGCCCTGGTCGCGGGCCGCGAAATCGTCGGCGATCTGCTTGAGGTTCTCGATCTCGGTCAGCGCGCGCTCGATGGTCTCGACCACCACGCGCCCGGGCGGCGTGAGATCGATGATGCGCTTGCCCTTGCGCACGAAGATCTGGAAACCCAGCTCCTGCTCGAACTCGATGATCGCCTTGGAAACACCGGGTTGCGAGGTATAGAGCGCCGCGGCGACCGCGGTCAGATTGAACTGCTGGCGCACGGCCTCGCGCACGAAGCGTAGCTGATGAAGGTTCATGTCAGTGGTCGATGAGGCCAACAAAAAGGGGTGCCGGTTTGCGCCGTCACCCCGAAAACGGCAGCAGAAGCTGCCCCTCCTCCACTGTGATGCCGGCCGCGACCCGAAGGTGCGCCAAAACATCGTGCGGCGATCGTAGAGCAGCCATGGGGCGGTGCCAAGCGTTTCCGCGCGGCATTTCCGTAGGCGACGTGGGGGCATGCTAACGCAGATGCGTGCTGCAAGCGCGTGGGCGGACCGGTCCGCCATGCGGGCGGGTGCGCTTTGACGTAAGCGCCGCGCGGTCGGCCGCGGCTTGCGGCGTTGCGACAGGCGTGCCGGCACATGGACGCAATGGCGCCGCCCGATCGGCTGCGCACCCGGCTCATGGCGCGCGGCAAGGCGCGCTCAGATCGCGCTCGGCGCGGTATTCGGCCGCGCTGACGCCGACCAGACCGAGCACGGTCGAGAACAAGGCGTCATGGCTCGCTGGAAGATCGCGCCGGGTGCGCAGACAGGCCAAGTCGATGCCGCGTCCGCGTTGCAACTCGGCCGACAGCCAAAGGACCAGGGGCACATGCTTTTGGGCGTCGGGCGCGACCGCCCAGGGCATGCCGTGCAGGTACAGATGGTTCTCGCCCAACGATTCCCCATGGTCCGAGACGTACAACAACCCGGTCGCATACGCGCGGCGTTTGGTTTGCAGCCAATCGATGGTCCGGGCCAACACATGGTCGGTATAGGCGATCGAATCGTCGAAGGCATTGACGAGTTCCTGGGGTCCGCAGTCCTGCAACACGTTGGTCGCGCATTCGGGCGCGAAACGCTTGCGCGCGACGGGCGAACGCGCGGCATAGGCCGGTCCGTGGCTGCCCATCTGGTGCAGGAAGATCGCGACCCCGCGCGCGCGCCGCGCCGGATCGAGCGCGGCCAGGCGTTCGTCGAGCCCATGCAACAAGGCTTCGTCGTAGCACTCGCCGTCGGCGCGGCACCAGTCGGCGGGCAGCGGCGCGGCCTTGGCCGGCGGCACCGACGCCTGGGCCGCCGGCACGCGATCGCAGACGCCCTTGCAGCCCGACTGGTTGTCGATCCAGAGCACCGCCATCCCGGCATGCTGCAACAGATCGAGCAGATTTTCCTGGTCTTGCCGGCGCGCTTCGAAGTCCGCGCGGCCGAGCGCCGAGAACATGCACGGCAAGGAAGCCGCGGTGCTGGTGCCGCAAGACGTGACGGCAGAGAAACTCAACACGTCGCGCTGGGCGAGTTCGGGATTGGTGTCGCGCCCATAACCGTTGAGCGAAAAATGATCGGCGCGCGCGGTCTCGCCGACCACGAACACCAGCAAGGGCGGCGGGCTGGCCGGTGCGAGCCGCGCATCGCGCCCGATCGGCAACGGCGGCCCGCCATGCACGCGGCCGTGTTCATAGGCATTGACCCCGACCGCCCAGACCGTATTGAGCGGATTGATCATGAAGCGCAAGGCGCGATGGTTGCGCATGGTGGCCGACAATTCGGCCGAAAAAGCGAAGAACAGCGCGGCCAGCAATGCGATGGCGGCCAGGCCCCCGGCGCCCGCCCAGGCCGCTTCGCGCAGCCACCCTTGGCGTGCGAGCCGACGGGTCCAGAGCCAGGTCGACGGCAACACCGCGACGACCAGCACCGTGAGCAACAAGCGCGCGTTGAGCAGGTCGCGCGTTTCGCGCAAGTCGGTCTGCAACACGTTGGCGACCATGGCCGAATCGATCACCACGCCATACACGCTCATGAAATGCGCGGCAAACGCGGCGACGAACAGGAACAGCGTGAGCACCGGCCGGACCACCGCGCGCCAGGCGAACCACGACAACAGCGCCGCATTGCCCGCGACCACGATCGCGAAGAACAGCGCGGCGAACAGCCAGCGCCCGTCGGAGGCCGCCTCGGGCGTCGCCGCCACGGCGCCGAGCAGCGGCCAATTCGCGGCCACCCCGAGCCACAGACTCGCCAGCCCGACCAGGGTCAAAGGTCTCCAACCGCGCGCCGCCGGGGCCGCGGTGATGCGATCGACGGCCTTCACGCCCTGGGTGCCTGCAAATGCCGGGCGCAGATCGCGGCGATCGCATCGAGGACTTGCGCTTCCTCGCCGATCGAAGGCGCGAGCGCAAGCTGCAAATCCGGATGGCGCGCCCGGGCCTCATCGACCAGGCGCGGTACATCGCGCCGCACATGCCCACCCTGGCCGAGGAAGACCGGCACCACGGTCACCCGCAGGCAACCGGCGGCCTGGAGCCGCTCGATGGCGGCCGGCAGATCGGGCGCATTGAATTCGAGAAAGGCGAGTTCGACCGGGCACTGAGGTAGTGCTGCCTGCAAACGCGCGCGCACGCCCTCGAAGGGCTGGACCCAAAGCGGGTCGCGCGCGCCATGGGCCAGCAACACCAGACCGTCGGCTTGCATCGGCGCCCCCTCAATGCCGTTCGACCCAGCACAGCCAGATCGAAGCGATGGCGAGCGCGAGCAGGCTGGGCGTGATCGCGGCGAGGACCGGCGGCCATTCGCGCAGCGCGCCGATGTGCGAAGACAACTCATTGACCACATAGAATCCGATGCCGAGCATGATGCCGGCGAAGATTTTCAGGCTCACCCCGCCGGACCGGGTGTGCAAATAAGCGAAGGGCAGCGCCAACAACATCATGAACACCACGGCCAGCGGATACATGCCCTTCTTCCACAAGGCGATCTCGTACTTGATGGTCTTCTGGCGCGTGGACTTCAGATGATCGATGTAGGACCACAAGGCCACGGTGGACATGTCGCCCGGATCGACGAAGACCGAGGCGAACACATCGGCATCGACGCGGGCCGGCCACAGCCCGCTCGCGGTATGGACGACCTTGGTTCCGTAGACCAGTTCCTGGCCGGCGAACATGCCGCCCTCCTGGGTCGCGGGCACGAATCGCGTTTCGGTCAGTTCGCGCAATTGCCAGCCCGCGCCGGGCTCATAGATGGCCGAAACCGCGAGCGCGAGCGAGCGCAGACGGCGTTGTGGATCGAATTCGAACAGTTTCACGCCACGCAAAGTGCCGTCGGGCAGGACTTCGGACGCATTGACGAAGCGCACCCCGGTTTCGTTGCCCTGGTCGTCGAGCACCACGTCCTTGACCCAGAAACCGGAGCGGAAATCGGCCGAGGCCGCCTTGCCGAGTTGGAGCAGCTTCATCTTCTTGCCGTAAGCGGTGGCTGGCGGCGCCACATATTCGCCGACCAAGAAGGTGATGCCGACCAACACCAGGCCCGCGCCGACGATGGTGCGCGCCGCGCGCCAGGTCGACATGCCCGAGGCGCGCATGATCGTGAATTCGGAATTGGCCGCGAACTGGGCCAACGCGTAGATGGTGCCGATCAGGGCCGCGATCGGCATGACCTGATAGGCGATCGCCGGCAGTTCGAGCGCGACGAACAAGGCCGCGTACTGGAGTTTGTATTGGGCGCGCCCGACTTCCTGCAATTCTTGCATGAGGTCGAGCACATAAAACAAGGCCATCAAGGCCAGCAGCACGAAGCCGACCGAGACCCAGATCTCGCGCGATAGATAGCGGCCGAGCGTCTTCATGCATCCTCCGCGCGCGCGGCCTTGGGTTTGCAGGTCAGCCAGACTTGCCAGGTGCGCCACGACCACGGGCTCAGCGTGGCGGCCGAGCGGCGCTGCCAGAACATCGCGACCACGAACAGCCCGAACGCCGCATGCACGATCCACCAGCCGATGCCGAAACTCATACGCCCGCTGCCCACGTACGAGCGCGCCAGTTGCACCAGGCTTTGGTAGATGACGAAGACCAGGATCGCGAAGATCAGGTTGGCCGAACGCCCGGCGCGCGGATTCAGATAAGCGAGCGGAATCGCGAGCAAGGCGAGCACGATCGAGTACAAGGGCAGTGAAATGCGCCAGATCAGTTCGCTGCGCGCGCTCGGGGTCGCGTCGCCGACGATCTGGTTCGCGGTCATGGTGCGGCTTTCGGTGCCGGGCGGCGCGATGTTGATTTCCTTGGGCGTCAGGCGCACCAGATAGCGGTCGAATTCCATGACCGAATAGCGCGCCGATCCGGGCATGCCTTCGTACCGGCGCCCGGCGTCGAGCGCGATGTAGCGTTCGCCGTTGTCGCGGGTCTCGACCTTGCCCGAGCGCGCCGCCAGCACCGCGGTGCGGTTGTCATCGTCGCGCATGACGGCGAACACGTTGTCCACGGTGCCGTGCACATCGTCGAGGTTTTCGACGAAGAACACGCGCTGCCCGTCGGACGATTCGATGAACTGTCCGGCCGAAACGCGCGACACATCGTCGCGCTGGTCGAAGCGCGCGCGCAATTCGACCGATTGCTGGTTCGCCCAGGGCGTGATGAACATGCCGAGCACGAAGGCCGTCAGGGCGAACGGCGCGGCGAAGCGCAGCACCGGCCGCACCAGATCGGTCAGCGCGACCCCGCTCGAAAACCAGACCACCATCTCGGAATCGCGGTACATCCGCGACACCACCAGCAGCACGGCGATGAACAGCGTCAGCACGATCACCATCGGCAGAATGTTCAGCGCGGCAAAGCCGATCAGCAGCACGACCGACTCCACGCCCACCTTGCCCGCCGCCGCCTGTCCTAAAATGCGGATCAGACTGTTCGTGATGACGATGGTGAGCAAGGTGACGAACACGCCACCGGCCGAGGAGAACAGTTCGCGACGCAAGGACTTCTCGAATACCATCAGGACCTCGCGCTCGTCGTCGGCAGCGTTCCGCATAAAAAACCCGCGGAACGCGGGCTGCGGCGGCAACCGTCGGCCACCCTCGACGAGACTCATGGAAGAACAAGGAAAACCGCATGAAATTTAGCACAACGACCCTCGCCCCCGCCCAGGTCCGTACCGATTGCCTGATCGTCTTCGCCTACACCGAACGCGGCCTCGCGCCCGCCGCCTCGGCGCTCGACAAGGCCGCCAAGGGCGCGATCGCCCAGGCCGTCGTGGCCGGCGACACCACGGGCAAGCCGGGTTCGACGGTCGTGTTGCGCAATCTGGCCGGCGTCGAAGCCGAGCGCGTGCTGGTCGCGGGCGCGGGTGAAAAACAGAAATTCATCGCCAAGAGCTATGTCGATGCCTTGCGCGGCGCCTTGAAGGCCGCCCTCGCCACCGGCGCCAAGAATGTCGCGATCGCGCTCGAACCGGCGCCCGACCGCGCGCTGGCTTGGTCGGTGCAGCAAATCGCCTTGGTGGCGCGCGAAGTCTCGTTCCGTGTCGATGGCCTCAAGCGCGACAAGGCCACGCCCCAAACCGAACTCAAGACGGTGCAAGTGCTGGCCGACGCCAAGCACGAAAAGGCCATCAAGCAGGCGCTGGCCGCCGGTGTGGCCCTGGCCGACGGCGTCGAACTGACCAAGACGCTCGGCAACCTGCCCGGCAATGTCTGCACCCCGGCCCATCTGGCCGACACCGCCAAGCAGCTCGGCCGCGATTACAAGTTCAAGGTCGAAGTGCTTGAGCGCAAGCAGATCGAAGCCCTCAAGATGGGCAGCTTCCTGTCGGTCACCAAGGGCACCGAACTGCCGCCCAAATTCATCGTCATGCAGTACAACGGCGGCCCGGCCAAGCAGGCGCCGGTGGTCCTCGTCGGCAAAGGCATCACCTTCGACTCGGGCGGCATCAGCCTCAAGCCCGGCGAAGCCATGGACGAGATGAAGTACGACATGTGCGGCGCCGGCTCGGTGCTCGGCACCTTCCGCGCGATCGCCGACATGAAGCTCAAGCTCAATGTCGTCGGCCTGATCCCGACCTGCGAGAACATGCCCTCGGGCACCGCGACCCGTCCGGGCGACATCGTGACTTCGATGTCGGGCCAGACCATCGAGATCCTGAACACCGATGCCGAAGGCCGTCTGATCCTGTGCGACGCGCTGACCTATGCCGAGCGCTTCAAGCCCGCGGCCGTCATCGACATCGCGACGCTGACCGGCGCTTGCGTGATCGCGCTCGGCCACATCAACACCGGCTTGTTTGCGACCAACGACGCCCTGGCCGACCAATTGCTCGCCGCCGGCCGCGCCGCGCTCGACCCGGCCTGGCGTCTGCCGGTCGAAGACGAGTATCAAGACCAGATCAAGTCCAACTTCGCCGACATGGCCAATGTGGGCGGCCGCCCGGGCGGCTCGATCACCGCGGCCTGTTTCCTCGCGCGCTTCACCAAGAAGTACGACTGGGCCCACCTCGACATCGCCGGCACCGCCTGGAAATCGGGCGCGGCCAAGGGCGCCACCGGCCGTCCGGTGCCTTTGCTGGTCGAGTTCCTGCAAGCCCGCGCTGGCCAATGACGGCGCCGCGCTGACGCAAGCCTCGAGGCCCACCCGCGCTCATGACCGAAGTCCATTTCTACACCGGCGTGGCGGACAAGACCTTGTTCGCCTGTAGCCTCGTGAAGAAGGCGGTCGAGCGCGGGCGCAAGGTCGTGGTCTATGCCGCCGACCCGCAGGCGCTCGCGCGCTTCGACCAAGCGCTCTGGACGTTCGACCCGATCAGTTTCGTGCCCCATGTGCAAGCCGGCGATCCGCTCGCCGCACGCACGCCGGTCGTGCTGACGCGCGACGGCAATACCGAACCCGACACCCCGGCCATGCCGCATCACGAGGTGCTGATCAATCTCGATGCACAATGGCCGAAGTTCTTTTCGCGCTTCGACTTCCTGATGGAAGTCGTGGGCACCGACGATGACGACCAGGCCGCCGGCCGCGCGCGCTGGAAGTTCTACAAGGAGCGCGGCTACAAACTCGAGCACCACGGCGCACGATGATCGAAGGCATGTTCAACCGACCGCCCGAGGACGATGCGATCCCCGTCCTCACCGAAATCATCGCGCCGACGGCCGCCGAACCGGCGCCAGCGGAACCCGATCTGCAACAGATCGCCGAAGAAGCCCGGCGCGATTTCCGCGCCGATCCGATGTCGATCGATTTCGCGGCCGAGCTGATTCCCATGCCGGTCGATGCACCGGCGTCGGGCACCGACATGCCTTTCCCGCCCGCCGCGATCGCGCATCAAACGCAATTGCCGCCTGCGGTGACCGTGCCCTATGTGGCGCCGACGCCCGATCCCAGCCTGCCCCCGCCCGCGGTCACCGATGCGGCGCCGGTGCCCGCGCCGCCACCGGTCACGGTGATCCGCATCGAAGCGCCGCAGCCCGGCGCCGACATCCCGACCCTGACCGCCTCGCTGGCGGCCGGACTGCCACCGAGCGCGGCGCCGGTCACGCAGACCCAGCGCCTGGCCTTGCTGCCCGACATGGACCTCATCGCACTCGAAGAACGCCTGCGCGATTCGGTCCTTGCGCGCCTGCATCCACGCATCGACCCGATGCTCGACGACCGGATCGAACTCGCGGTGCGCGAAACCCTCGACGCCGCGCTGCCGGTGCTGCGCGACCAACTGCACGCCACCCTCACCGAGACCTTGCAAGACGTGGTCTCGCGCGCGATCTCGAAGGAATTGGCCAAGATCTATTCGGCGCGCGCCTCCAAGAACTGAGCCACCGAGCGCCGCCCGGCGCACCACCATGACCATGGACCGCATCGACCCCAAGGCCAAGAAGATCCTGTTCGCCACCTTCTGGAAGAACGGCTGGATCGACAACGGCCAACGGCACACGCCGCCCGCGGATTTCGCCTACGCGAAAGCGCAGGGGCTGATGTTTGATCCGCTCACGATTTCGCACGACGCCTTGATCGCACGGCTAGGCGAACTGAAGCAGCGCATTCCGCCGCACAAGGCGGCCCAGGCATTTCTGTGCAGCCTGTCGACGCGCCGGCTCGATTGGCGCTCGAGCCTCGCGTCCTGGAAGTTCGTGCAAGATTGGCCGGTGCATGCCTTCGATAAGCGCGAACGGCTGATCGGAACCTCCTACGATGCGAACGGCAACGCGATCGAACATCGGCGCCTGGAGTGCGCGGTCTGCGGTGGCGACGCGCATTACCAGGCAGAAGACCTGAACGTCCTGAATTTCGAGCGCCTGCGTTGGGGCGGCATCAGGCACGGAACATTGCCCTACCTGCTGCTCGATCTGGAAGGCCTTGACGCGGCGACGCTGCCGCAGCCGAGCGCCGAGGACCTTCGCCTGTTCCAGGCGTTACTCGACACCATCGCGACCAGCGCACCGAAGGACGCGCCCGGCAAACTGCGCGATCGGCTGTGCCAAGTCCTGCC
>JADHEF010000175.1_pt1 | contig 78259 bp, 84 predicted proteins | sample 8952391 | NCBI WGS metagenome assembly JADHEF01 (sample SAMN16124439, study PRJNA663245) | bioreactor sludge metagenome | isolation source: sludge (nitrite) | place: India:Bengaluru | collected 2019-02-28
CAGGCACAATAAAAAATGGGTAACTGTCAGATCAGGTTTGAGCTAGTACACTTTATAGGAGGTTTTCTTATTTAGATGAGCTGATTTATAAAATCGCTTTTAAGCGTTTAATCACCTGCTCACACTGTGCAAGATCTGCAACTAGCGCAAGACGCACATGGTTTTCGCCTGGGTTACCTTGCTCAGTATCGCGTGACAAATAACGTCCAGGAAGTACTTTGACATGTGCTTTTTCCATGAGCATTTTTGCAAAAGTTTCGTCATTATCTACTTTTAACCAGTAGTAAAAACCTGCATCTGGTTTTTGTAGGGGCAGTATATGGCCCAATTCCTTTTGAAATAAATCAAATTTTGCACGATATTGCACACGGTTTTCTTCAACATGTGCTTCGTCATCCCATGCTGCAATCGAAGCCAGTTGGTGCTGTACAGGCATCGCCGCACCATGATACGTACGGTATTGCAAATAAGGCTTGAGTAAAGCTGCATCACCCGCGACAAAGCCAGAGCGCATACCTGGTAAGTTTGAGCGCTTAGACAGTGAGTGGAATACGACACAGTTTTTGTAGTCATCTCGGCCTATTTCAGCACAAACTTCGAGTAGGCCCACAGGTGCAGTATCAAACCAAAGCTCTGAATAGCATTCATCCGATGCAATCACAAAACCATATTGGTCTGACAGTGCGATTAATTTTTTGAATTGTTCTTTTGATAACACCGCACCAGTTGGGTTGCCCGGTGTACAGACAAATAACAAGGCTGTTTTCTCCCAGACTTCAGCAGGCACAGCATCAAAGTCACCGAGATAACCATTTTCTTCGGTGCAATTTACAAAGTACGGTTTTGCTCCAGCAAGTAAAGCGGCACCTTCATAAATTTGGTAGAACGGGTTAGGCATAACCACATAAGGCGCATCTTCACGATTTACCAATGCCTGCACAAAAGAGAAAATTGCTTCACGTGTGCCCGAAACAGGCAATATATTGTTTTCTGCACTAATCTGATTGAGTTGAAAACGACGGGTCAGCCAATTTGCAATACTGGTGCGTAATTCGGGTATACCTTTACTGTTTGGGTAGGTCGATAAATGCTGAAAATTATCGATAAGGGCTTGTTTCACAAACTCGGGTGCAGGATGCTTAGGCTCACCAATCGAGAGTGGAATGAGGGGTAAGTCTGCGGGAGTAATATCCTGAAATAGTTTATTCAACTTTTCAAAAGGATAAGGGTGTAAAAGGGATAAACTCGAGTTCATGAAACAAAATACCAGTGTGTATTGTTAATGTTGACCACAGACCTGACTAGAGGCTTCATCTAAGGCTGATTTTAGTTGTGCAGCAAAAGTTTCAGCTTCAGTTTCAGTCATGGGTTGACCATCTTTTTTGGTGACAAAGAAAATATCTTCGGCACGCTCACCTAGGGTGGCAATTTTAGCAGAGTGAATATCTAATCCTTGCATCATAAACAGCCCGCCTACTTTGGCAAGTAAGCCGGGATGGTCAAGTGTTGCAATTTCAACCATGTTTTGTTGCAGTGCTTCATTCAGCGTAATATCAACGGTGTTTTCAATGTCAAAATGACGCAACTGACGTGGGATGCGGCGTTGCATGAGCCCTGGGTATTTATCTGAATTGGCTAATGCATCTTTTAATGCTGACAGCACTTTGGCTTCACGTTCAGGGTCGGTTAGCAGCGTACCAAAACGGTCAAGCACGACATAAGTGTCTAAGCTAAATGCTTTGGTCGCGGTAATAATACGTGCATCTTGTACGTCCAAATTCATACGATCGAGAATGGCAACTGTTGTTGCAAACAGGTTGGGCTGATCTTGGGTATAAATAAAGATTTGTACTGCATCTTGAGCAAATTTACGCTGTGCACGCATTAAAACCAGTGGTTCAGGGTTGTCACCGTGCTGTAAAATAGCACGTGTGTGCCAAGCAATTTCATCAGCAGATTCTTTGAGGAAATATTCATCTCCCAGTTCTTGCCAGACTTTTTCGACATCATCTAGTGCAAACTCTTCGACCAGTTGTTCGCTGGCAGAAAACTTAGTGTCCTCGATGAGCATTTGATAGTCAACAGGACGTCCTAAACCTGAGCGAATCACGTCACGTGCATGGGTATAGAGCTGACGCATGAGAGATGCGCGCCACGTATTCCAAAGTGAAGGATTGGTTGCATTGATATCCGAAACTGTCAACGTATATAGATAATCGAGATGTTCCATGTCGCCCATTTTCTCAGCAAAAGCTTTAACCACATCGGGGTCAGAAATATCTTTCTTTTGAGAGGTAACAGACATGAGTAAATGGTTTTGGATGAGCCATGCGACAAGGGTGCATTCACGTTCGGTAAAACCATGACTACGACAGAATTCAATCGCATCGCTTGCACCTAGCTCACTGTGGTCACCACCGCGGCCTTTCGCGATATCATGGAAAATGGCAGCCAAATAGACAATGTCACGACGTGCCAGACGTTGGAACACGGAACTCACGACAGGGAAGTCCTTGGCAAACTCAGGTTCTTTGAAACGGTTTAAGTTCCGCAGTAACAATAAGGTGTGTGCATCGACCGTATAGATATGGAACAAGTCATATTGCATCAACCCCATAATCTGCCCAAATGCAGGAATATAGTTACCTAAAACGCCATAACGTTTCATTGCCACCATGGTTTCATATAAACGATGGGGTGAGCGAATGATGGCCATAAACAGGGCTTGATGCGCTGGATTATCTCTATATTTTTGGTCAATACGTTTAGCTGCCAAAATTAACAAACGTAGCGTACGCGCGCGAATGCCTGTAATTTCAGGTCGATTGGCCAATATATAGAAAATTTCTAAAATAGCACTTGGAATTTCAGAGAAAATTTTATGGTGTTGAACGGCTAGTTTGCCGTCGACCAGTTTAAAATTTTCATTGATTTCCTCAATGTTACGCTCATAGTTCGGTAGGCGTGGGGTAATCACAGATTCATTGAAATAAGCCAACAGCATTTCATTCAGCGTGGTGACTTGTTGAGCGCTTCGATAATAACGCTTCATGAATTGTTCAATTGGATAATTCGGTGATTTGCCTTCTTCACGCACATAGCCAAACTTTGCGGCAATGTCACGTTGATAGTCGAACAGTAAACGGTTTTCATCACGTTTAGTGAGGCGGTGTAGGTGATGACGAATTTCCCAGAGGAAGCTTTCGGCTTCTTCTAATACCCCTAACTCAAACTCTGAAATAAAGCCTAAGTGCACCAAGTCATAAATACGGTTGACGCGGAAATGCCGCTTAGCAATCCAACCAATTTGGTTAATGTCCCGAATGCCACCCGGCGCGTTTTTAATATCAGGCTCTAGATTACTTTCCGTAAAGTTATGCTGTGCATAGCGTTTGGCCTGTTCTTCCATTTTTGCATCATAGAAGGTCTTGTCTGTCCATGTTTGTGAAACAATGCGTCGTGGCCATTTGGCTAAGTGTTCATTGCCTGTAATTAAACGGGACTCAATGAGGGCAGTAGCAACAGTTAAGTCGGAGGTTGCTTGTTCAACACAGTTGGCAATGGTACGTACACTAATGCCGGGCTTGAAATTGCCGACATCCCAAAGTGAGGAAATAAAGACTGAAATGATTTTCTCTTGTTCTTCGCTAAACTCATCCTCAGACAAGATCATGATGTCTACATCAGAGTAAGGCAGCATCTCTCGGCGACCGTAACCACCTACAGCAAATAAACTTAAGTCTGTCTGATCGAGTTTTGCATATTTCCATAGGAAAATAAGTGCTTCATCGGTCATATTTGAACGCGTTAAAATGATATCGCGGATGGATTGGCCATGATCAAAACTTTCTTGTAATTGATTTTCGACATCACTACGCCATTGATTAATCGCTTTGATGTCGTGATTGCTGCTGACATAGTTAAGCAGTGGAGAAGTATTGATCATGAACCGTATCCGTATATTTTAACAACGCTTAATTTTGATGAACGCTCACTAGTCCAGCAGCTTCGGCCGCCAGTTCACGCGCTTGGTCGGTTGTTTCAGCACGTGCTGTCGCAACGCCCATACGGCGACGTGTAAAGCCTTCTGGTTTTCCAAAAATGCGTAAATCAGTATTTGGGTTTGCCAAAGCAAGATTTAAGCCAGAAAAAGATAAGTTATTATCATCTACGCCTGCATAGATGACGGCACTCGCAGCAACGCTATGACGTGCTGTATTGACAGGCAGACCCAAAATCGCACGTGCATGTAGTTCAAATTCACTTTGGAACTGAGAGGCAAGCGTCACAAGACCTGTGTCATGTGGGCGTGGTGATACTTCACTAAACCACACTTTATCGCCTTTGACAAAGAGTTCTACACCGAAAATACCACAGCCACCCAATGCGATGGTGACTTTATTGGCAATACGTTTTGCTTCGTCGAGGGCCACTGGTGACATAGCTTGAGGCTGCCAGCTTTCAACATAGTCGCCTGCGTCTTGGCGGTGACCAATTGGGTCGCAGTACGAAGTTTCAATTTCACCTGTTTCAGGGTTTTTTGAAAGTACTGTTAATAGCGTAATTTCAAAATCAAAATCAATTTGTGATTCTACAATTACTGTTCCTTGATTTACACGACCACCTGTTTGTGCATATTCCCAAGCAGCATCTACTTCTGAAAATTCTTTTACGCGGGATTGGCCTTTACCAGAAGAGGACATGACAGGTTTAACAAAGTTTGGATAACCAATGTCATCACATGCAGCACGGAAAGATTCTAAAGTATCTGCAAAACGGTAAGCCGATGTCGGTAAGCCCAGTTCTTCGGCAGCTAAACGACGGATGCCTTCACGGTTCATGGTTAAATTGACCGCTTTTGCAGAGGGGATGACTGTGGCAATATTTTCTTGTTCGATTTCAACCAATACTTGTGTCGCAATGGCTTCAATTTCAGGGACAATTAAATTCGGCTTAACGTCCTGAATGAGTTGTTTAAGCGCTGTCGCATCTGCCATATTTAAGGTATAGGCATAGTGTGCCACTTGCATTGCAGGAGCATGATCGTAACGGTCAGCAGCATGAACTTCTACACCTAAACGTTGTAAAGAAATCACAACTTCTTTCCCAAGCTCTCCAGAACCCAATAGCAGAACTTTAAATGCTGAAGGCTGAAGTGGAGTACCAATAGTAACGCTCATGTAAATCATCCATGCTTGATTTTATGGGCTTTTAGCATAGCAGAACTCTTAAAAGTGTTCAGGGTTCATTCACATAAATTAATGATATTGTCCAACAATTTTTTTTATAAAGCGGTGTATTCCAAAGTCAAAATTTTCATGCAAAATGTTGCTAAATAAACTTTTCCAATCAAGCTGGAAATGACTTGCACAGCTGAGCGTTTCAAATAGCACTTCAAGTTCTGAAAGATGTCAGATATGGGTTAAAAAGGCATAGGAATATAGGTGTAGACCAAGCCGTAGCTAAGCGCTGCGATGAGTGTAGCGGGGACAATTTGCTTAAACTTGAAATAAAGTCCAGCTAATACGATGAAGCCGACCAACATGGCAAAACTTTTATTGGGTGTATCTAACAGTGGTGGCAAAGTCGCAACCACGAGCATCGAACTGATCGCCGCGATACCAATCGAACCCAATGCGATTTTTAACCATAAGGCACCGCGCTTTTGTGAACCTTGCTGGAACTTTTGAATGACGAAGAATGGGCCAAAGCGTGAAGCAAAATTTGCAATACCCACTACAATGCCGACCAAAATAATTTCGATATTCATGCTTGATCTCCCATATGTTCAGGGTCTGGTTTTTTCAGTACATAGTGCTTAAACAAACCAGCAAATATACCTGAACTGATACCAATAAAAATCGCAGCAGATAAGTCAATAAAATAGCAGGCAATGGCAGATACAAGAATGGTCACAGCCACCACAAAAGTGTGTTTCTTTTCAAAAGCTGCCAATAAGAAACTTAAGAACAGTGCAGGTAATAAAAAGTCTAGAGCGGCTTGTAAAAACTGGGGTAAATGACTGACTTGGTCTGCAAACATTCCCCCTAGAAAAGAACCTGTAGCCCATGCGAGCCAACTAAACAGACTTAAACCGAGCATCCAAGACTCAGACCACTCTTGACGACGTTGTGACAGTTTAATCATACCTGAGGCAAAGACTTCGTCGGTTAGCCCCCATGACCATATAGCAGTTTTCTTTAGGTTCAGTTTATCTTGAATTAAGTTTTGTAGCGCAGGGCCATAGAGTAAGTGACGAATATCTAGGGTAATCACAGTGAGGGCAGTCATCCAAATAGACGTGCCACTACCCAATAGTGCAACCACTAAAAACTGACTAGCTCCTGCATACATTGAGCAGGATAAAAATAAAGCCTCCCATGCACTAAAGCCAAACTGGGTTGCAGATACACCAAAGGCAAAAGAAACAGGCAGATAGGTAAAGATAATCGCTTGGCTATCCTTAGCCCCTTGCCAAAAGCCAGCAGCTTGTGCAGGAGTGGGATTAAGTTCGGACACAACACACCTTGAAGAAGACTTTATCAATAGGTCAAAATTGATTGTGTATTGTAACTGAATTCACTAGCATAGTGCCCAATTGTTTGTTGAGGCGTTTAACCATGTTGAAGCTCGAATTACGTACTTTAGGGCTGACTGCAATCATTGTAAGCAGTTTACTTTTGCAAGCTTGTGGGCAGTCAGAGCAAGCTCCTGAACAAAAAGTAGAAATTAAGGCTGCGCCAAAAATTACCAATGATGCGACGGAATATGCCCAGCGTGCTTGGGTGTTTATCAATGAAGTCGATGGCTTGGTCTATAACAAGCAACTGGATCAGATTGAAGCTAAAGTCCGTCATCCTGCACGTAAACTCAGTACGGACTGGCGTATTAATGTCAAAATGACAGACTCAGTGACTGAAGGGAAATACGCACTGTGTCGTAAGGCCTTGACCAGTTTAGAAGTGTGGGCACGTGAGACCTTAGACGGTTCTTCAACTGTTGCACAGAAACAGAGCGATTATGAACGTGATAAAGCACAATGTCGGGGCGCAATTGATAACCCAAGTTTAGGCAATACTGACCCTAAAAAAGTGGGTGTCTAAGACCTACATAGTGTGACCAAAAGCGAGTTTTAAAACTCGCTTTTTTATGGTTGTAGCTTTAATGAATAATATAATAAAAATATTCCTATGCACTAAAATATAAAAATTGAGTCAAATTTTAAGGGTTCATTTAAAAAAATTAGCTGCTACAACGTTTACTTAATTATTGGTCAAATGCTGCCACAGCAGTCCAAAGTCGTTGAGACAAATAGCCAGGACGTTACGCCGTGTAGCAATATTTTTATACATTATTTCTATGTGAGCTGCCCTCTTAAGGAGCAAGCTTGATTGTCTATTCTGAGCTATGTGCAATTGTATGCAGCTTTGCAGGATCTAAAATCTTAATCTTTTTAAAAGCAATTGCCAGTATTCCTTGTTTTTCTAAGTTTTGAAGTTCTTGGTTGATGGTTTGGCGCGAACACATCAGCATTTGAGCCAGTTGCTCCTGTGATAAATGGATTTCATCATTGGTAATCGACAGATGGTTGCCATAACCGCTTAAAATAAACAGTAAGCGTTGAGCCAGTCGTTGACTGATATTTTGACTTTGGATTGCGATTAGTTCTAAAAAAGCGAGGCGTAACTTCTGCGAAGCAAGTTGAGCAATATGAAACCAAAATTCTGGGGTGGCTTGGATAAAATCCTCAACATCACGTTTAGGTAGATGGAGTAGGGTGCTTTTTTGAATAGCAATCGCATCGTGCGAACGCGGTTGCTGATCTATTAAAGAAATTTCTCCAAACCACATAATCGGTTCTGCGATTGCTGCAACGGCTTCTTTACCTTCAATGTCGACATGGCCTAAGCGAATTGCGCCGTTCAAGACTGCATAGATGCCATCAAATAAATCCCCGGAGTGAAAAACAGCTTGGTCTTTTGCAACCTCACTATATTTGGCATGTTGCACAATATATTGTTGATAGGCGTGTGGTAGTTTGGCGAACCAATTGTTATTGAGTAATTGTTGTTGATGTTGAACTTCCAGCATTCCGCGTCCTTTCGTGATTGATCGAGCAACTTGTCAGGTTGACGACAACCTGATGTGCTGTTTTCCTTTAAAGTTATTCTATATCGTGATCAATATCATGCAATAAGGAAATACAGTATGAGTAAATTAGAAAAATTATTAAGTCAGTATGCAGCTTATCATCTTGATCATAAAAATATCGTGACCCACTTTGTGGGTATTCCGCTGATTGTGTTTTCAATTATGTGCTTAACCGCAAGAGCTGGCATAACTATTGGCAGTTTTGAAATTACTTTGGTGACGGTTTTGATCTTAGCGAGTATTGTTTACTACCTGAGCTTAGATCGAATTTTTGGTGTGATCATGCTAGTGATCTATGCCATTGCTTATCCATTGGCTTATAAAATTGCACAGTTTGATTTGGGTCTTTGGTTAGGTCTCAGTATTGGTGTTTTTCTCGTCGGCTGGGCGTTCCAGTTTGTCGGGCATTTCTATGAGAAGAAAAAACCGGCCTTTATGGATGATGTAATTGGCCTAGCTATTGGACCATTATTTGTTTTGGCGGAAATGGTGTTTATGCTTGGCTTTAGAAAAGACATTGAACAACGCATGTTAGATGAAGCGCGTAAACAGCGTGCTGCAATGGATAACAAGCATGTCTCTGTGACATCACATTAACTGAATTATTTTATCGATAAAAAAGCCAGTGAATTTCACTGGCTTTTTTTATGCTGTTTTAAGATGTTTTCGCGACTTTATGCATATCTGGTTGAGCTTTGGGTGTATTCAGGTTTGGAGCATGAGCATCTTTATGGGACTTATTAGTCATATCATTGGCTTTCATTGAATCATGTTTCACCATTTTATCTTGCTTCATGGTTGGATCATGTTTTGTCATTTTGTCTTGTTTCATTGCCTGATCATGTTTCGTCACGCTCATGATTGCGACGCACTTACCACCTTTATGATTTGTACCTGTACCACCCGACAGTGTTGTTCCTTGTGGGCATGCAAATGCTGTAGCGCTAAGCGTTGTGAATAAACCTGCTGCAATAAATGTGCTGATCTTTTTCATTTTCGTTTGTTCAATGAAGGCATTAGTGCCTGTGATTAAATTAGCGATAATACGAAAGAATAGAAGTGATAATATTGTGTGAGATCCAAACGGATCAGGTGTTCATATGTTATTTAATGCTGTTTTTAAGCTTGGTTTAAGCTTATAAAAAAACCCGATGGGTATCGGGTTTTTTTATATTCGGAACGACTTATACGTTAAAGCGGAAGTGTAGAACATCACCGTCTTGAACGATGTACGTTTTACCTTCTAAACGCCATTTACCTGCTTCTTTCGCGCCTGCTTCACCGTTGTATTGAACGAAGTCGTTATAAGCAACACATTCAGCACGGATAAAGCCTTTTTCGAAGTCAGTGTGGATTACACCGGCTGCTTGTGGTGCAGTTGCACCCACTTTAACGGTCCAAGCACGAACTTCTTGTACACCCGCCGTGAAGTAAGTCTGTAAACCTAAAAGACCGTAACCTGCGCGAATTACCACGTTTAGACCTGGTTCTTCCATGCCTAAAGCTTCAAGGAACTCAGCACGGTCTTCATCTTCAAGCAGTGAAATTTCAGCTTCGATTTGGTTGCAAAGCGGAACCACGATTGCATTTTCTTCAGCTGCAAGTTTTTTCACAGCATCTAAATGCGGGTTGTTTTCAAAACCATCTTCAGCAACGTTCGCAATATACATGGTTGGTTTTAAAGTCATTAAACCAAAACCACGAACCAGTTTACGTTCGTCGTCGTCTAGGTCAGCTGCACGAGCAGGTTTGCCTTCATCAAGTAAAGGTAAAATTTTGTCTAAAACCGCTTTGGTTGCAAGCGCTTCTTTGTCGCCACCTTTTGCAGATTTTGCTAAACGAGTCACTGCTTTTGTCACAGTTTCTAAGTCAGCAAGTGCAAGTTCCGTATTGATGGTTGCGATGTCATCAAGCGGGTCAATTTTACCGTTAACGTGAATGACGTTTTCATCTTCAAAACAACGTACAACGTGAGCAATCGCATCTGTTTCACGGATGTTTGCAAGAAATTGGTTCCCCAAGCCTTCACCTTTAGATGCACCCGCAACTAAACCTGCAATGTCTACAAATTCCATCGTCGTTGGAATCACACGTTGAGGTTTTACAATCGCTGTTAATTTGTCTAAACGTGGATCTGGCACAGGAACGATGCCTGTGTTTGGTTCAATGGTACAGAATGGGAAGTTTTCAGCAGCAATAGCAGCTTTAGTCAATGCATTGAAAAGTGTAGATTTACCAACGTTCGGCAAGCCGACAATACCGCAATTAAAACCCATGAAATAACTCACAACGTGTTATATAAAAATTGCCAGTGATTTTACATGAAAGCCATGACAAAGTCAGGTCTCAGGGACGAAGAATCAAAGTTGTAAATCATGTTGTGGGCAGAACTTCCTCATTTAAGCCCTATATACGAGCCTTTTAAGCCTTTTAAGCCTTTTCTTTTAATAAAGAAACCAGATTTAAGAGGTCAGTTGCATGTAGATCATTGTCTATGCAAGGACTAGAGTCTTTCAATTGAGCTGCACCATACTCAAAGGGGCGTTCAATATAAGCTGTCAGAAGGGCAAGGTCATCTTGATGAGTGGCAACCATCATCACTTAATTCGGTGCAATATTGAGAAAGTCTGCGACACCTAAATAGGTTTGGGGAGAAGGTTTGTAGGCTTTGAAATTTTCAGCAGAGAAAATAGTGTCCCAAGGCAATTTTGCGTACTTTGCTAGATCGACGAATAAGCGAATGTTGCCATTTGAAAGGGTGCAAATAATATAATCTTGTTTTAATTGATTGAGTGCAGCGACTGTATCTGGCCAAGGGTTGAGACGATGCCAAATAAAATTTAAATCCATTTTTTGAGCTTCGGTCAGTGTGGATATTTGATATTTCACTAAAAGCTCATCCAAAATGAGACGGTGAATATCATCAATGGAGATCCACGGCTGCTGACCTGACAAAACCTGATCCATTGCAGGTCGATAGCCTGCTCGCCAGTCTAATGCAAATTGGTTGGCATCGATGTTCAAGGCTAGACGTTCCACTTCTTGAACGATTGAAGAATGCCAGTCCACGACAGTTCCAAAGATGTCGAAAGCGAGTACTTTAATTTTAGGGGAATGATGCATATTGGGGTAGTTATTCTTATTTAGTCTTGAGTATACGTTATAGCTTATTCATTTTTATCTGTATATTAAGAGCTATATTTTCTATGTAAATTTGAACGAAAAACAATGTTGATTCAGTTGATTAGATTGCTGTCATAAATCAAAAGCGATTATAAATGAGTAGTGAACTTCATATTGAGACACCCTCCTTAGAAAAAGGAGGGGCTAAAAAACTTAAGTGGACAGTATAGAACTCTACTTTATGTGGAAGATGGGAGGGATTAAACTTTCCTCTTATCGAGTTGATTTGCCAGATTGTCTCCAATTGCTTGCACGCACATCACCAAAATCACGAGCACGACAATCACGGCCAACATGATCTGCATATCAAAACGCTGATAACCATAACGATAGGCGATATCACCTAAACCTCCAGCACCAATTGCGCCTGCAATGGCAGAGGAGTTAATCATGGTCACAATGGTTACGGTAAAACCTGCGACAATTCCAGGAAGAGCTTCAGGTAACAATACATGCCAAATGATTTGAGTACGGTTACAGCCTATGGCTTGTGCAGCCTCAATCAACCCTTGATCCACTTCGCGTAAACTGACTTCTGCAATTCGTGCAAAAAAAGGTGTTGCAGCCAAGGTTAAAGGGACAACTGCTGCCCAAACACCATAACTGGTGCCTACAATCCAACGTGTGAGTGGAATCAGGGCCACCATCAAAATTAGGAAGGGAACGGAACGAGTGATATTCACTAACCAGCCTAAGCTATGGTTAATACTTTTAGAGGGATAAATGCCATGCTCAGAGGTGCTGACTAGAACCACTGCCATTGGAAGACCAATGAGCAAGGCAAAAAATGCGGATGCGCCGACCATGATTAAGGTATCGATGGTGCCTGTCAGTAATAAATCAATGAGTTGGTCGTGCATAGCCAAGTACCTCTACATGTGTCACATGCGCTTTTAGTTTTTGTAGTAGCGATTGAATTTCTAAGCCTAGTGTGGGGACAGCAATAACCAATGTTCCAATTAAATGGTTTAGGATGGTGTCGACCTGACTTTGATACAAATGCACAGTTTGTGGAAAGTGCTCCAAAATCTGTTTTAAGTCAGGAGGATGATGCGCATCTGACGTCGAGCGAATTTTGAAAATGGCATGTGTATCGAGCTGCGTAGGTTCAGCATTTAAACGAAAAGGCAAATCGAGTTGTTCTAGATTTAGTAGTTCTTGCGTAATGCCTTGTTGGGGGTGAGAGAACACCGACCAAACTTCGCCTGATTCCACAATTTCACCACCATCAATGACCACGACCTGATCGCAGATTTCCCGAATCACTTGCATTTCATGGGTAATCAATACAATGGTGATACCCAGCTTTTGATTAATCTCTTTGAGTAGGGACAACACTACAGAGGTGCTTTCTGGATCGAGCGCAGATGTCGCTTCATCACAGAGTAAAATTTCAGGATGGTGAACCAATGCACGGGCAATGCCCACGCGTTGCTTTTGACCACCAGACAGTTGTGATGAGTAATGCTGTGACTTATCGCTTAGCCCAACCAACTGTAAAACTTCATTGACACGTTGTTCGATGTTTTGTTTAGGATAATTGGCCGCTTTGAGGGGCAGTGCAACATTTTCATAGACTGTTTTGGCAGACATTAAATTGAAATGCTGGAAAATCATACCAATGCGTTGGCGGAGCTGAATCAGCTCAGCGTGGTTCAATGCTGCCAAGTCTTGCTGATGAATATGGATATGACCTTCACTGATACTTTCTAAACCATTTAAGGTGCGGAGCAGGGAAGATTTACCTGCACCACTTTTGCCAATAATGCCAAACACTTTCCCTGTCGGGATGTCTAGGTCAATATTTTTGAGTGCATGTACAGTTTGACCTTGTACTGCATAATGTTTGTTTAAGTTACGAATTTTGATATGTGGAATTGAAAAATCCACATGAGAACCAAAGCTGACCATTCTTTTTCTCCTTATTTCCAGCCTTCAAACCACAGACCTTGGCCAAAATCACGGTCTAAAATTTCTTGAACGTGTTTTGAGTTTTGGAATGCTTGCACAAAGTTCGCAAGTTTCTGGTTTTGATCTGGATAGTCTTCACGTGTCACAAATAAAATGGCGTATTTCTTGTCTATAGGATCAAGAAAAAGGGCATGATGCGGATCTGTGACTTTGGCCATTTTTAAATAATGCGGGAAGCCAAAAATTAAATCGGCATCATTAAACGCATGAGCAGTTTGTGGGCCTTCTACTTCAATAAACTGAAGCTGTTTAGGATTGCTCACAATATCTTGTACAGTAGATAGTTCATTGTTGAGGTCTTTGAGCTGAATCAAACCTGCACGATGCAGTAAAATTAGAGCACGTGCCGAGTTTACAGGGTCATTGGGGATGACCACACGTGCTTGAGTTGGTAGTGAATCTAAGGACTTATATTTTTTTGAATACAGTCCGACATGACTTCCTGTTCCTGTGGCGAATGCATGCAGATCATAATTTGTTTCGCGAATCGCATTGCGTAGAAAGACACTTTGTTGAAAAAAATTGGCATCAATGTCACCATTTTGCACAGCAACATTTGGCGCATGCCAGTCAGAGAATTCAACCAGTTTGACTTGAATGCCTTGCTTTTTTACATCATCTGCCACGCTTTGCAGCAGTTCGGCATAAGGTGGGCTAATACCAATCGTTAAGACATCATCTTGCGCATGGCTTTTGCTATAGCGGTAACCCGCTAGAGAAAAAAATGCCACGATGATGCTTAAGCCAATCAGCCATTTTTTTCGATTTTGAATGAAAGATTGCGTCATTGCTTATACTCACTTCCAACCAGGGAACCAAAGTTTTTCACCAATTTCACTATTCAAAGTCTGTTTAACTTTGTCAGATGTTTGATAAATCTTGATGAACTTTTCAAGTTGTGCCGCTTTCTCTGGATGTTGCTGTTGGTAGTCGTCACGCACCACAAATAAAATCGAATACAGGGTATTGGTGTTGTCATCTAAGATCAGTGCATCATTTGGGTCGATGGTTTTTGCAAGACGTAAATAATGTGGATAGCTAAAGACCAAGTCAGCATCATCAACGGCACGCGCAGTTTGTGGACCTTCAACTTCAATAAACTGGAGCTTTTTAGGATTGCTGACAATATCTTGCAGGTTCGATAGATGATTGTTTGGATCTTTTAAGCTAATCAATTTAGCCTGTTGTAACAGTAAAAGCGCACGACCTTGATTTACTGGATCATTTGGAATAACTGTACGTGCATTTTCAGGAATCGCAGCAATCGAGTCATATTTTTTTGAATATAAACCGACGTGTGTGGTGACGCCTTTATCCAGTGCTTTGAGTTTAAATTGGGTTTCTTTGATGGCGTTATCTAAGAAGGGCTGATGCTGAAAATAGTTGGCATCAATATCACCATGGTTGAGCGTGATATTGGGGGTATTCCAATCCGAAAACTCGACCAGTTTGACGTTGATGCCTTGCTGTTTTGCTTCTTCCACAGCCACCTTTAACGGATTGGCAAAGGGTGGGCTGATCCCAATCACCAGTTCAGTGTTGCTCGATTTTTTATGATAAGACCACGCCACCAGTGCAATGACGATGGCGGCGACAATTACCCCAATAACGGTAAATTTTGTTTTTGCAGTTTGAGCCATGATATTTCTCGTATTTTAAAATTTATGCGGTTTGTTTTTGCTGTGTTTTAGGATGAGAGCTCGAGTTTTGACATCGATACTGCTGTACTGGGTGGTCTGCGGCCAGTCGGTCACCTTGAGCGAATAATTTGTGGCGTAAACTACCTGTTTCATAGGCGGTTTTATAACGTCCACGCTCTTGTAATTCTGGGATGACCCAACGAATAAAGTCTTGATGTGACTCTGGGGCAACGGTTCGTGTGAGATTAAAGCCGTCTACGCCAGTTTCATCTAAGAGCTGAATGAGTTTCTCTGCTACAGTTTTTCCACTCCCGACGATCAGTGGATAGCGTCCACCGAGTACATGCTGGGCTTTCAAATCAGCTCGCGTAACTTTTTGCTCTTTAAATTTGTGATTGACCGAGGCAATGCTATTGGTTTGTTTGTAAGGAATCGCTTCATCATCTGTGAACTGTGCCAAGTCAATTCCGACTGAACTTGAAAAATGCGCCAAACCAGCTTCTGGACTGGCATAGCGAATATATTCGGCGAGTTTTTCTTGTGCGAGTTCATCCGTTTCTGCAGTCACTACACTAATGCCGACAAAGAGTTTAATGGCTTGCTCATCACGACCATGGCTTAATGCAAGCGCACGAATCTTATCGACTTGCTGTTTCAGTTTTTCAGGCGTGTCAGCACCAATAAACATGGCTTCAGCATGCTGAGTTGCGAAAGCTAAGCCTTTACTTGAAGCGCCCGCTTGATAAAGTACAGGCGTCCGCTGAATAGATGGAGAAACTTGAAAAACGCCCTGGCTTTGGAAAAATTTGCCTTGATGCTGTATGGCGTGAACTTTTGAAGGGTCGGTAAAGACACGGTTTAACTTATCTTTTTGGACGGCATCGTCTTCCCAAGAACCTTCCCAAAATTTATAGCAAAGTTCGAGAAACTCTTCAGCTTGCTCATAACGTAAGTCGTGATCTTTTAAACCTTTTTGACCAATTAATCGTTCTGCGCTGTCTAAGTAACCCGTGACAATGTTCCAACCAATACGACCGTGGGTTAAATGGTCAAGGCTTGCAAAGCGCCGTGCAAACTGATAAGGCGACTCATAGCTCAAGTTCACAGTGACGCCAAACCCTAAGTGCTGTGTAACGGCAGCCATTGCAGAAACGAGTGTACTTGGGTCATGGCTTGGAAGTTGAATTGACTCTTTTAGGGTTAAATCCAGACCATTTTGATAAACATCGTAGACACCCGTAATGTCGGCGATAAATAAACCATCAAATAAACCTTGTTCTAAAGTTTGCGCCAAATCGGTCCAATAGCTGAGCTCATTAAAACGATGTGACTCATCACGTGGGTGTGTCCACAAACCATGATTGATATGACCTACGCTATTCATATCAAAGGCATTCAGGATGATTTGCTTCGGCTTGTTATTTTGAGATGATAGTGTCATTACAATGTCCCTCTGCGTGGCGGAAGTACACCGTTAAGAAGATAATTGGCAATGAAGTAATATTTCCAACGTGACGCATCATGTAGCGTGTGAACACGGGCATTACGCCAAAAACGGTCTAGGCCATCTTCACGCTGACTACCACGACTGCCTGCCAGTTCAATCAATTTCGAAGCGGCTTTTAATGCGGTTTCTGTGCTATGTGCACGAACTTTCGCTACATCGAGAGAAGCTTTTGCAATGTTCTCTATGGTTGGTTGGGGACGTGCTGCATCGATTGAACGAGCCGCTTGTTTGAGTAGGACTTCACTGGCACGCACATCGGCAACCACGCGTCCTAGTTCAAACTGTGTTAAAGGGTCATCAGTTGCCTGTTCAACAGCAGAGTCAATCCATGGCCGAGCCTGACGCACACGAACCAGTGTTTCCTCAAAAGCAGCACGCGCGATACCCGTTTCAATTGCAGCATGCATAATTTGCGCAAAAGGCCCAACCAGAGTCGGTCTAGAAAAAGCGGTATCGAAAAGAACAATATCTTCTGCATCTACAGCAACATGATTGAATTTGACTGTACCGCTGCCTGTGGTGCGTTGACCAAAACCAGACCAATCATCTATCAGTTCGAGTCCTTGGCTACTCCGTGGGATAAAGACAAGAAACTCTTTGTCATCGGCATCTTTGACTAAAGTGGGGATGCGGTCTGCAAACAGACTGCCTGTGCAATAAAACTTTTCACCATTGACCACATAGCCTTGTTCAGTTTGGCTGAGTGCAGTTTGTTTTTGTGTTGCGTTTTTAGTTTTAAACTCTGCCAAGGCATTACCAAAACGTGCACCTTTTAGCACTTCTGCATAGAGTTTACGCTTTTGTTGTTCAGTGCCGTTGTTACGTAAAACCTCTAAGGCATAGAAATGGTTCTGGGGAATTTGTCCAATCGAACCATCTACGCCACTCATTAGTGCGATAATTTGCGCGACCGTATAGCTTGAAACATCTGCACCTCCGAATTCCTTCGGTACAGTAATCGCCCAGAGCCCAGATTGGCTATAGGCTTCAATTTCCTCAAAAGGCAAAATTCGTTCAGCATCGCGTTGGATAGCCTGCTGTTTAAACTCCTCAGCCAAATTTTTGGCAATTTCTAAGGCTTCAGCATCACTTTGAATAATATGTGCATACGCCGTGTCTTGGGATTGAAGAGGAAGAATGGGTTGAAATGAAGTCATGATGCTCTCCTTAAATCCAAGCGTGGCGGGCAGGGAAAGTATTATTTAAATAGTAGTTACCCAGTGCATGCAGCTTCCAGCGGATCGGGTCGTGTAAGGTATGTACGCGTGCATTGCGCCAATGTTGATCTAAGTTATGTTGGCTTAGGCTCGAACGACTCCCACCAAGCTCTAGGAGTTTTTCAGAAATTTGTAGTGCAGCATCATTGGCATAGACCTTGGCTTCGGCGACTAAAATGGAGGCTTGAGCTGCTTGTTCCGCACTGACAACGCTCAGTTGGTCAAGTTCATCTAAATATTCGGCTGCTTCGTCGAGCAGTAGGATAGCGGCATCCAGCAGCACTGCAGATTTGCCGACTTCTTGTAAGGTGTAATGTTCAAAACTGGCTTTCTCAACCTGCGCATCGACAATCGGTCGGGCTTTTTTAACTGCTGACAAAGTATCTTCAAATGCAGCTTCTGCAATACCGACATCAATCGCAACTTGCATTAACTGCGAGAAAGCACCACGGTAATTGACGTCTTCAACCAGTTTCCGCTCATCAAAAATAAGTAGTGGATCGACTTCAACCCGTTGTAATTTTACTGTGCCGCTTGAAGTTGTACGCTGACCAAAACCGTTCCAGTTATCGATGACTTCAACGCCTTGTGCTGTGGCATCAACAAGAGTCAATACCACATATCCTTCAGGGTGAATGGCTTTAATGGCTAACCAATGGGCAAAGCTACTGCCTGTAGAGTAGAACTTTTCACCATCGACATAGTAATGACCATTTTCAATGCATAATGTCGTACTCAGAGTTTTAGTGTCTTTGGTATTTCGTTCAGGGCCGCCATTTGCAAGGCGTTTGCCGTTTAATATTTCATTAAAAATAAAATGTTTTTGTTGTTCGTTGCCCAAGATATCAATCATGTTGAGCAGCGCAATTTGGTTTTGTGGAATTTGACCGACACTTGGGTCGGCTTTATTAATAATGCGAAAAACCTGGGCTAAGGTTTTGTTGGAAACAAATGCGCCTCCAAAAGTTTGAGGAATACGAATACCGCCTAAGCCTTTTTTGCTGAATAATTCGATTTCAGCAAATGGAAGCTGACGGTTCTGATCACGTTGATCCCGACCTTCTAAGGCAAAGTCAGCGACATGATAGGCTGCATTAATCGCATCCTGATCATTTTGTATCACGTGAATATTTTTAGAGAGAGTATGAGACATAAAAGCACCTTTACTTAATCTCTATACGCTACTTGGGATTGTTTGAATGATTAAATGAAGGATTTTGAATTGCTTAGCAGCTAAAAAGTTAAAAATAAAATGTGCTAAGTTTAATCATTTGATGAATATTCTAAATATTTGAAAAATATAAAATATGTATTTTAGTTACAGTCTAAGCAAGGTCGTTAAATTTTTACTTATTCAGATTTGAGATATTGTAGAGAAAAATACGTATAAATTTGATAAAGGCTGTTGAACATTTTCTGGGCAGTTTTGGGTAAAAAGTACATTGTAAATCTTAAATACAGTGACTAAAGTATCCAACTGAAATAGATGGCTTTGCTAAAAAGCCAAAATAGAAAAATAAGTGTGGAGCATTTATGAGAACTTTATACCAGTTTCCTTTATCTCATTTTTGTGAGAAAGCTCGCTGGTTGCTCGATCATAAAGAGCTAGATTTTGTCGCGCAAAATGTAGTGCCTGGGGTTCATCGGGCGTTTGCGCAGTTAAAGACAGGGCAGAATAAATTGCCTATTTTACGTGATCAAGACAAATGGGTCGCAGATACCACCGAGATTGCGTTATATCTGGATGAGCGTTATCCAGAACATCGACTGTTACGTAATGAAGCACAGCTTCGTAAAGAGGCTTTAGATGTTAATGCGTTAGCCAATGACTTGGGATTGCATGTGCGTCGTTGGGGATTGGCACATGCATTGTCCGATAACGATCAATCGTTACAGATTATGTTGGGCGAAAAGGGGTATTTACGTAAATTTGAAAAATACACCAAACCTTTAATGAAAACATTGATGTCGAAAGGCTATGAGTTGAATGCAGAGAAAATAGAGCATTCCAAAGCTGAAATGCAGCGTTTAATTGAAGTATTGAATGAGAAGTTAATTGCTAATCATGGACGTTACTTTGTCGGGGATCGTTTAGGTTTGGCCGATATTGCTGTGTGTTCGATGTTGGCGCCTGTGCTGGAAATTAAAGGGACACCTTGGGAAAAAGACCATGAGGAAAGTCTATCTGAAGAATTTAGTACTTATAAAACCTATTTAACCAATTTACCCTTGGGGCAGTATGTTTTAAGAGTCTATCAAACCGAGCGCAATGCTCGAGTCGACTGGCGCGGCGTTTAAAATAAGCTTAAGCCAAACAAGGCAAAGGTGATGTGTGACACAGACAGCCTTTGCCTTTCTTGTATTTTCAATATCATGATTTATATAAGCTAAATAGAAATTTTCTCAGTTGATTTGCAACTTTGTAAAAGATCATGGCACTCTTTGTTTGAAAAAGCTGATATCTTTTTATCAATCTCAAAATATATGAGAAAAAATGCAAATAAGCTTTATCTTTCATTTGAAATGCTTAATATAAAATAAACACCTATAAACATAAGTTGTCATGAGAGTTAAATAATGGAATTAGATCGTTTTGATAAGCAAATTTTAGAAATTTTAAGTAATGAAGATATCAATCTAAACGAATTATCAGAGCGTATTAATCTATCGGTCAGTTCAGTACATCGTCGTATTAAGCACCTCATTGATAACGACATTATGACCAAAGTTAAGCGTGATATTAACTATCAAAAGCTCGGTTTTAGTCTACATGTTTTACTCCAAGTATCTTTGAGCAAGCACGATACCGACACTTTTTCCAAGTTTTTAGAAGAGCTAGAAAATATTCCTGAAGTGACCAATGCCTTTTTAGTGACAGGGCAGTCGGCAGACTTTATCGTTGAAGTTGTGGCAAGAGATATGGAAAACTATAGTGATATTTTACTCAAACGCATTGGTAAAATCGAACATGTGGTGGCACTGCACTCAAGCTTTGTGATTAAAGAATATAACGTTTTTAACTGTAGTGGTTTGTTGAGCAAAGTCTAAGTCACGCTAAACTTGTATGAGTCTAATGAGTATTAGGCTTCCTACTTTCAAAAGTTTGCATATTATCAGCGACAATAAGAGTACATCAGCTGTGTATGTTAGAGGTGCTACAGCAGGATGATGTTACTATTCAATTGGTCGTGAAAAACGCTCGGTGGCAAAGTTTTCTGATATTTCGTGATCGTTTGTTGGAAAATCAAAAATTAGTGACGGCGTATAACCAATTAAAACAAGACAGCCAATACTTAACGATGGATGAATATCGATCTAAAAAAGCAAAATTTATTGAAAGTGTATTCAATCAGCCATAAAAAATGCGCTCTCAAAGTTATGTTTGAGAACGCATTTTTATAAAGCAGTAGATTAGGCGTCTAATTCTGCCAACACCGCATCAGAGAATTCAACGTTGGTATATACGTTTTGTACATCATCTAAATCTTCAAGCATATCAATCATTTTCATAATCTTTTTCGCTTGGTCGATATCAGAAATTTCAGCTTTTGTTGAAGGGCTCATGACCACTTCAGCATTGTCCGATTTTAAACCTGCAGCAGTTAAAGCATCTTGTACATCACCAAAAGATTCAGGTGTAGTAATGACTAAGATTTCATCTTCATCGACTTCGATATCTTCAGCACCTGCTTCAAGTGCCACGTCCATGATTTTATCTTCTAAAGACACATCTTCAAAAGTGATCTCGCCACGTTTTGTGAACAAGAAAGCAACTGAACCGTTTGTGCCTAAGTTACCATCTGTTTTTGAGAAACAGTGACGGACATCTGGTACAGTACGGTTTAAGTTGTCAGTCATAGTTTCTACAATAACTGCAACTCCACCAACACCATAACCTTCGTAGGTAATTTCTTTTAAATCATCGTTATCCTCACCACCAGCACCACGTTGGATTGCACGGTTGATGACGTCACGTGTCATATTTACAGAAAGTGCTTTTTCTACAACCGCACGAAGACGTGGGTTGCTTGCAGCATCACCACCGCCAAGCTTTGCAGCAGTTGTTAATTCACGAATAAATTTGGTAAAAAGTTTACCACGGCTAGCATCTTGTTTTGCTTTACGATGCTTAATATTGGCCCACTTGGAATGACCCGCCATGAGAAATATGCTCCTTGTAGATTGGCTTTGTGCCTATCAAATTGTGCAAATTCTACCATAAGCACTTTTTTATGCGAAAGTAGGTGTTTTTCTGAAATCTGCCTGAACAAACAAAAAAGAATTAAAATTGTTTGAAATAAAGCCAGTTATTTCAAATTTACCTTGTAAAGGAAGTTCACTTTAAAAATTAACTGTTGGGAAACACTCACAGAGGCCTAAAAGAATAGTGTCTTCACATTCTTTTAGGCTAATTAAACGACCTTATTGTGCAGCAGTTTTAGGTTCTGGAATCTCAATATCTAAACCAACATGCTCTTTATAAAGTGCTTTAATAAGTGCTAAGTCATGATCTAGATCTGTTGGGTAGATTTTTCCAAAAATACCGCCTTGCTTAGTTTTTGAGTTCGCGTACATCAGTACAATAGGGACATTTGCTGCTTTAGCAATGTGCCAAAACCCAGTACGAATAGGTTTACGTACTTCACCTGTTTTGGCACGTGTCGCTTCAGGCGCAATGACTAAATTGAATTTTTTATTTTGGGTAAAGTGCTCAACCATTTGAGACACAATGTCTTTATTTGACTTACGATCGACCGCGATGCCACCAATGGCTTCGAGTATGGGCTTCATTGGCCCTTTAAATAATTCTTTTTTAATCAGAGTATGGATTTTCATATCGTAGATTTGAAAAATCGCCAGTGACAAGACAGCATCCAACATAGAAGTATGTTCAAAACCAATAATGACTTGCTTATCTTCCAAAACGTTTGGTTGTACATGATATTTCCAGCCTGCGAGTTTAAACACAGACTCACCAATGAATTTTTTTAACATGAGCATAAAAATACAAGTGTTTTTTAAAGAGGGTAATGTCTGCTTGTTTACGCTTTGAGTCAAGTCCTACTTGATTGCACTTGCTACTTTTATGAATCGTTTTGAATCCTCATCAGTTGAACAAGGAGAGGGCAAGAATTGAATACTAAGATGTTTTAAATCTAATCAAATAGAAAATAAATATGCTGAAAATGAAAATACCACTATTCATAATCTAAATGACAGATTAGACTTTGGTCTAAGATTAAAGTGTGCATTTTCACACTTTAACTTTGGTTTAACAAAGCTCAGGATTGTTAAAATGGCTTATCTTTCGACTTTTTTATGGGCATTTGTCCTTTTCGGTTTGGTTGTTCTGTGGTCGGTTGTTGAATTTTTCATTGAGTTTCGTAAGAAAAAGGAAATCAGTATTTAGTGGTAATAATGGGCTTTGTTGCACAAAGATTTCATAACTATATGATTTTAAAAGTTTTGATTATTTTTTGATCCAAAATTAAATTTATTTAAATCAGATGCTTACATATTTATGCAACAAAGCCGTAATAATGTATAAATGCACTGATTTTTGATGCTAGCTATAAATAGCTTGATTGACTTAAAAATTTAATTTTCAATCATCTATAATCGTTAATAGCTCTTATTCTAAATGAGATACTTTGTTAGAGCATCATGTTTGGATGCTTAAAATTTATACTTACTAGTCATATATAGCGTGTTGGATGTTATGTTCACAGTTATTCAATGCTTAACTTAGCCATATTTTTGTGAGTAGTGAGGCTAAGTGATTACAGTATAGGTTTCTGTAGGAGGGTATAGAAACAATGGGGCACGATCAGTCATGATGGCTTGACTCATATCATTTGAATCTATAGCTGCAAGTTTAGGCAAAGAATTTGTTACAGTTATCATAGAAAATGCCTGAAAATAAGATTTGACAGGAAAATCTAAAGCAAAGATAAATTAGGTCGTGATTCTGAGAATGATGAAGATTAGAAAGGATTGCTTAAATGAAAATTTCGAATCTTTTTTTAAATAAGCAGAAACGACTAATACTTGAATTCAAAATGTTTATATAAAAATAGCCAATAAAAAACCACCTAGGATTAATGCACCTAAGTGGTTGTTTTATATGGTGGGCCCACACAGACTTGAACTGTGGACCAACGGATTATGAGTCCGCTGCTCTAACCAACTGAGCTATAGGCCCTAATATCTTGAATTTGTTATATATCAACAAGTTCAAGCGAAATGAATACTAGCGAAGATTTTTTAAAAAAACAAGCTTTTTCATACTTGGTTGTACAGTATCCCAACAATTAGAAGATTTGAATATTAATACGTAAGTAATTTAGAAAATGATGAGTTTTCAATGTTGTTGAATTAATTTATGCATCTAGCAAGTGGTGCTACTAAATTGTTTCGGTCAATACATCAAGTGGAACTAAGTATAGACATTCCTAATTCTGTGCAAATGCAGATTATATAGGCTCTGACCCGCAATAACTAGCAATAGAAAGGATATAGGGGGCTTTGGCCAAAATCTAATGCCCTCAGACAAAAGGCTCTACTTTCATAATTTTAGACCTTATTTTTTATCGGGTGAGAAGTACAGGGTCTTCAATGTTATAACCTGTTTCAAAAGGAATCCCGAGATATTGAACTGTCACCAGTGCTTTTTGTTGATGAGGAACTTTATAAGTTTGTGAAATGCGCAGCCCATTTTTATAGTCCACTGCCTTGTGTACGGGACTTTTCAAATTGCTGTATTTCACTTGATATTGATAGCTAAATTTCAGGATGGAGAGTTTAGGATCATACCAAGAAGGTTCTTTTGAAGCCTTTTTACTGATGACTTGAATTTTAACCTGCTTTGGCGGAATCGGCGTTAAAGCTTTGAGTCGTTTTTTTATTTTTGCAATGTCACGGTCAAACTTCTGACTGTCTTGATCATAGTCAATTTTTTGAGTTTTTGGATTGATATATAAAGATTTCACTTCAATCAGTTTGGAGGGGGTTTTGCTGTTGAGTTGATAATAATACAATTGTGGCAAACGACCCCGACCATCTAAGTAATGTCGCATCACATATATTTTTTGATCAGCTTGGTCGAGTCCTAAAACTTCAATATTTTGTGGTCCCCCTACAGTTGCAAAACTGTGGCTTGAAAAAAGTAAGGTGCTGAAAAGTAAAGGAGGGATTATTTTCATCATCATGAGGCGCTTCACATTTTTATTGATTATGGTTCAGTTTAAAGGCTCTAAATGTAGAAAAATCAAATTTAGTGTAAAGATTTAAGTATTTTGAACACGTTGAATGACCATTTGAGCTACGTTTTTCGTAAGTTGATCAAGTCGCTCGAGCGCACTGCCCAGTAGTAAATAATGGTAAGTGCTTAAAGTGTTTTGATAATGAATGGCAATGTAAAAGGTGCCTTCAGGTTTCTCAGGCGTCGCACTTCCACCAGGTTTGAGTAGCCCCGTACACGAGACAATAATATCGGCATGACGAAATAGTCGATGACCCTGAAGCGCCATAGCCTCAGTGACTTCACTCGACTCCGCTGTAAATTGTTGAATAAGTGCAGGATCAATCTTTAAAATTTCATATTTGATACTGGGGTCATAACTGACCAGTCCACCGAGTAAAATGTCTGCTCCGCTATGTTTATAAATCGAAAACTGACTGGATAGATAACCTGAACTGGCACTTTCGATAAAGGCAATGGTCAATTTTTTCTGTTCTAGGAGGTTGCAGCATTGCTTGAGTACTTGCACGGCTTTCAACCTCCCGATGTTCATTATTTTGATTTGATTGGTAGATTAGTCATAAACACGGTACACACCGACAAAACGATTACATGCTTTACTTTCACTTTTTACAGAAAGAATGGCTTTTTGAAAGTTGAACTGGTAGTGGCAGTTGTTTTCATTATCGGTAATGTTTTGCTTTTGATCGGGTGTAGTGTAGGCCAAAAATGAAATGGTCTGGGTTTCTATGCGGTTATTGGGGCTACGATATGCAATACCTTCGATCTTAATTTTATCTTTGGATAGCTGATGAACTTGTAGGTGCACAGGTTGCTTGGCAATGACCCCATGTTCAAATTTTAAATAGTGTTGCGTCAAACTTTGATTTAACGATGTATAGAAGTTGAGATCATCAATTCTAAAATCCATCTGCTGCTGATAGCAAGCTAAGGATTTACATTGCTGTAGGCGGTTTAACCATAGCTGATGGGTATCGACCAATAAACGCTGCGGCGCATCACTGATTAAAAAAGCAGTCATGGATTGCGTGTCTAATTTTTGTCGAATATCTTTGAATTGATCGCTACAGATCTTTTTAAGGCTAGATGAAGTCGGATCATCACAGTCAATGACTTGAGCATAACTAAAGCTGGTACAAAGACAACTTAGACACACTAAAATACTAAATTTTTTCATAAGTTTTATGTCGGTTTTCAACAGCATGATCGCTTATACTTTCACTATGTTGCGCTGCTTGTAACTATAGCGAAAGAGAAAGCGTGAATACAAGATTTCAATCATTTATTTCTTAAAGGAAACTGAGCATGGTTGCACATATTCGAATTGGACAGGGACTTGATGTACATGCTTTTGAAGAGGGTGAATTTGTCACACTGGCAGGTATTCAAATTCCACATACACACGGCTTAAAAGCACATTCAGATGGTGATGTGGTTTTGCATGCTTTAACAGATGCATTATTGGGTGCGTTGGCTTTAGGGGATATTGGTCAGCATTTTCCTGATACCGATCCTCGCTTTAAAGGAGCAGACAGTCGAGTATTACTCAAACATGTCTATCAGCTCATATTAGATCGTGGTTATCAGTTAAATAATGCAGACATTACTGTGGCATGCGAACGACCGAAGTTGGCACCGCATAATTTAGCGATGCGCCAAAGCATTGCAGACGTTCTTGATGTTGAAATCACGCAGATTAGCATCAAAGCAACGACCACGGAAAAACTGGGCTTTACGGGTCGTCAGGAAGGTATTTTATCTACAGCTACAGTGCTGATTTCTCACGCAAAATGATCAGGATTGATCATAGCTAGCTTTAATTCTTGTGTTGCTTTACGACCTTGAAGTTGTAAGGCAACAGCATGCGCCAAACCTGTCCATGTGTCATTCGGTTCCCAAATTTGATGCATGGCTTCATGTGAGGTTGGCATATCGATATTCATATAATATTGACGATATAAATACATCAAACTACTGACTCGATAATTTTCTGAACAATGGACCCAAATGGTTTGTTCTTGCACCAAATGATCAATCATATCTAAGACCAATAAACATTGATCATCAGACGGTGTATCCCATGAAATAGGCACTTGTATATAGTTCAAACCGAGTTCTAAACAGATGTGATCTTCATTCGCTAAATAGTTACTGCTATTACTGAGCGCAAGATTGATGACTGTGTTTACGCCATACTCTTTAATTTGCTGTAATTGCTCAGCAGTCGGTTGTCCAGAAGTAAACAAATGCTCGTGGATAAATTGAAAGTTAAGTGTTTGGCTTAAGTGTGTTTCAATAGCGTTCATAATTATTTCTTAATCTTAGAATGAAAAACGCCATCCGAAGATGGCGTTTTAAAAACTTAACGGTTCGGTAAAACGTCTTTGAGTGCTTCGTGCATCTCTAGTAATACCTTTTCTGTGGTATCCCAGTCAATACAACCATCGGTTACTGACTTGCCGTATTCAAGATCGCATAGGTTTTCAGGAATTTCCTGACGACCACCTTTAAGGTGACTTTCAACCATAATGCCGATAATAGATTTGTTTCCATCAATAATTTGTTCGGTAATATTCTTTAGAACAAGCGGTTGAAGGAACGGGTCTTTGTTCGAGTTTGCATGACTGGTGTCAATCATGATTTTGGTGCTGACTTTTGCCTTAGCCAATGCTGCTTCCGCTTCTGCTACAGAACCAGCATCGTAGTTTGGCTTGCCATTACCACCACGAAGTACCACGTGTGCATACGGGTTACCTGAAGTACGAATCACAGAGACTTGGCCTTGGTTGTTTAGGCCTAAGAAGTGGTGTCCATGTTTAACAGACTGCATTGCATTCGTTGCAACAGTTAAACCGCCGTCTGTACCATTTTTGAAACCTACGGGTGAAGAAAGACCAGAAGACATTTCACGGTGCGTTTGGCTTTCAGTGGTACGTGCACCAATCGCTGACCAAGAGATTAAGTCTTGGTAGTACTGTGGTGAGTTTGGATCGAGTGCTTCAGTCGCACATGGCAAGCCTTTCTCATTTAACTCAACCAAAAGCTTACGGCCAATGCGTAAACCTTTTTCAATGTTGAATGAGTCATTCATGTCAGGGTCATTGATCAAACCTTTCCAACCCACTGTGGTACGTGGTTTTTCAAAATAAACACGCATTACGACATAGATTGAGTCTTTAATTTTATCGCTTAAAACTTTTAAACGGTCTGCGTATTCGTGAGCAGCAACAGGGTCATGAATTGAACATGGGCCAATCACCACAAAAATGCGTTTGTCTTTACCATCTAAAATATTGCGAATTGTTTCGCGACCGTGAAGTACAGTTTGATATGCAGACTCAGTGAGAGGCAATTCAGTTTTTAATTCCGCTGGGGTAACTAGCGGATGAATGCTTTGTAAATTCACGTCATCGATGTCGTTTTGGGTAATAGAGTTTGACTGTAGAGTATTCATTGCCGTCACTGGTTCGATCGTATTAAGTTGCTTTATAAGCTGAATATAACACGGTTTAGCTGATAAAAGGTTATAAAAAAGTCGAATGAATCTTTGAAAAAAAAGTGATGAATCTTAGGTTTATTTTAAATCAGAATACCTACACTGAGGCATTCTTAACTGTTGAAATTTGAACAACTTGAGCAGTTTCGGCAGGCTTCACAGGTTTGGCTTTGATCGGATTTAACATGAAGTTGACACCCAGCGCAAACAGAGTAATACCCAACACTTTACGGATGATTTTTTCAGGAAGGCGTGAACTAATCAGTGTTCCAATAATAATTGCTGGAATAGACCCCACCAATAACCACATAAGGAGGTGGAAGTCCACGTTGCCTGAAGTCATGTGACCCATACCTGCAACGAACGTAAGTAACACCGCATGCACAACGTCAGAACCAATAATACGAATCATCGGTAGGTTGGGGAACATAATTACCAAAGCCATGATTCCAAAAGCACCAGCACCGACTGATGATAGTGTCACGAAGACCCCAAGAACTACACCCATCATCACAATGTACTTACGTTTATTGCTGGTTTGAAGTTGAACTTTTTCTAAGTCTTCGGTCATGTCTGGGAGTTCATCTTTACGTAATTTGTTGAAAAATTTTTCAATTTGATTACGGAAGACAATTGATAAACCTGTAATGGTCAACATGAAGCCTAAAACCATGGTGAGCACGGCTTTGTAGTGGGTAGACTGGCTCAAATAGTTGTCGAGTACCCAGTGCGTTGCAAAGGAAGCAGGAATACTGCCAATTGCAAGCCAAAGCACAATCGGCCACACAATATTTAGTTTTTTGGCATGTACAAATGAACCACAAAATTTTGAAATTGCGGCATAGAGCAAGTCTGTACCAATGGCAATGTGAGGTTCAATTCTGAAAAGGCTGATGAGGATCGGCGTCATTAATGAACCACCACCTACACCAGTAATTCCCACACAAAAACCGACTAAAACACCTGCGAGAATAAATTCGAGTGGACCAAACATTGTTATATGCCAAAATATCAAAAAACGTGCATATCTTATGACGTTTTCATATAAGTCGTTGTCTTGATTGTTGATTTACTTATTCTAAAAAGAGATATAGGAGTTATTGTTTGAGCTGTATCCGTGCTTTTATTTTTAAGCCTACAATTGTCAGTAACCACAATAGATTAAGACCTATGAGTGTTTGTAGAACATAAAGAGGGGCTAGCTGATGCTTTTTCCATTGCTCAAAATCCGCTGCGGTCGAGCTATCTGTTATATCTAAGTGTTGCTGACGTGGATCAGCTAATGTGATCTGATGAATAAATGCCTCCTTTTTTGCATTTTTTAGGTTCCAAAAAATATGCTCAAAATAGTAAACCTCGACCTGCTTTGCCGTAAATTGGTGACGATGTGATGACTGGTCACATAGTGTTTGAACAGGTTCTCCCATCAATGCGCAGTTTGCGATCCATAAATGATGCTGTTGTTTAAATTTCAACGTGCTGATTCGTCCTTTACTGATTTCAACGGTGATTTCATCAAAGGTTTTACTCTGAATCTGAGTGGGGATCCAGCTGCTTGGGAAACAAATAAATACAAGCAAATTGAAAATGAGGGAAATAAAAAGTGTCCAGCCAAAATGATGCTTCGACCAACTGCAGAGCTGTTGAAAGGGTATGATGATTTCTTGTTGTGACCAATCTAAAGCTGAACGCAATGTTTGCCCCGTGAAAATATCTATAAAAGTGCTTATTATTTAGCGTGTTATAACTAAAAATCACGGTGCTTCAACTTAAATGATTTTGATTAGTCTCTAAAATTCTGTTGCAATTGTTCTGGCTCATATATTTACATACCTTTTTATTTGGCTCATGATCGAAATAAAAAAGTGTGTGAGTTGTAGAGTAAATACTTACTTAGATTGAGCTGTTTTTTTGGGTTTTAAGTCATTGATGCTTAAAATCAGTATAAAAAGTATCGGGGTTGCAAATACAAATAAACTGACACTCCCCACACCGCGACCCGTGAATTGAATCAATAAAATTAATGTCGCGGCCAGTACACCAAAAGCCAGATATCGGCAGATTTGATAATGTTCTGCACACTTGGCCCAACGTGACTTTTGAGTTTTAGGGCGCTGCTTATCGCTCACCAGAAATAACACATAGCATGCGAAAGTGATCAGAAGTCCTACAATCAGGTAGATCATGAATTGGGCTCCTGAACCGCAGTATTGGCATATTTTTTCTGAATTTTTTGTACAGCTTTTTGTTGAATGGGCTGGATTTTTTGATGCAAGAAAATAGCCAATATCGCAAGGATGATGATCATAAGATCAACTCGCAAAAATAACCAATATTCATGTAAGTCATGTACATATTGGTGGCTGATTAAATAATAAAGGTTGAAAATAGGCAAAGATACAGCCAGTAAAATGAAGGCCTTCAGTTGAGTTTTCCAAAGGTGTTGCTGTGGAGTGAGCAATCCAATGGCTAAACTGAGTAACCAAGTGCCGAAAAATACGTAAATTTCGTAGTTGCGTTGACCAGCTTCTAACTGAAGTAAACGGTTTGCACAAAGATAACTGAGCATAGCAATCGGTAAGCCAATGATGGCAGCCGTATTTAGGCGGTTAACTACATAATGTCCAAAGTGCAAACTTTGTTTCTTATTTTGTAGCTGACGTTTTAAGCTCCAGAGTAAAAGCCCAGACGCAATCATGGCACAGCCTAAAAGCCCTGAGAAAAATAACGTAAAGCGTAATAGAGGCTGCGCAAAGTGTGCCATATGTAAACCATAGACTCCATTATTGAGCGTGGCGATTGCACTATTATTTCGAGTGTCTCCGAGCAGGGCACCAGATTCGCCGTTAAAGCTGAGTTGGGCTTGGTTTCGCGTGATGCTTCGGTCAGTTGACTCAACCAAGTTCACTTGAGCGATATTGGTATTGGGGTGTTTGACCGTAATATTGCCAATTTCTGTTTTACCCCAACGCTGCTCAGATTGTTGTATGAAGTATTCAATTGGTCGCATCGTAGCAGGTGTCGGTTTAGCCTCAGAGCTGATGCTAATATTTCTAATTTCATCAAAATATTGGAACGGTTGCTCTGGGTAAAGTTTCTTCATGCCATTGGGAAGAATGAGATAAAAGAAAATGGCTAAACCAGTGAATGTAATGGTCAGAAAAAAGGGTAAAGCAATGACAGAGGTAACATTGTGAAAGTCTAGATACGAGCGTTGACCCTTGAAGGCTCTAAGGATAAAGAATTCGGTGAATATCTTTTTGTGTGTGATGACGCCTGAAATGAGGATGATCAACATTAAGAAGGCCGCAATAGTGACTAAAAGCCTACCGATAAAATAGGGCACACCATACAGCTGATAGTGAAAGCCATAGAAAAACTCACCGCCTTGAGTTGCAGATAAGGTGACTTCTTTACCTGTGTTCGCATCCAAAGTCTTATTTTCGTAGCCACCATCGGCCTTTTGCCAGTAGATTTTATTAACAGGTGAACTCGGACTAGCTACGCCGATATACCAACTTTGCGCATCTGTGGCATTTTTTTGTAAATATTGATATGCCGAGTTCATCGCAGTGTCTTGTTTGACCTGCATGGTGGCAAATTGAGGTTGCATCCACAAATTTATTTCATGACGGTAATAGGTCGCAGCACCTGTTAAAAAAATGGCAAATAATAACCATCCCAGTGTTAGTCCAAGCCAAGAGTGTAGCCATGCCATTGATTGGCGAACAGATTTTTGCATGGTTTAACCTACGAACTTCAGCAATAGAAAAAAGCAAAGGGAAAGCGAAATGGTTGAAGCGCTTAACTTTTTCAGGGATTGAACACAAAAGCTCAAAATGACAAAAATGATAAAGAAAATAAGAGATAGAAAAGCCGCCAAATAAATGGATTCTGCTTTAGCTAATTGAGGGTAAAAACTGAGTGTAAGCAGTTCTGATAACATGAATGTACATATATAGCCTAAGCCAAATGCGATCAAAAACCGGAACATAACGGTTATAGGGTATTTAAGCTGACTTAGGGGCATAAAGATCACATGAATGAAGTCATAAAGGGAGGCTTAACGTTACGTTGTACTCACTAAGCATTGAACCTAAATTTAATATTTAAGCAAAACATAATCATCTCTATTGTGCGTATAAGCAATCGACGTAGCCAAAATACTGGTATTAGGCAGCGTAAGTTGAGCAACAGAGTATATATGAATTAACGATAATGATTCTCAATAATTTTATGTTCTAATAGGCATCTTATGCAATATTTAAATGATCGAAAATTGAAATTAACCCGACTTTTTTCGTGTTCTTTAGATGTATCAAATAAGTCATTCATTTTTTATCTGCAGAATAAATAGAAAGAACCGATCAATACCCATCCCAAAAGACGCTATGTTATGATGCATGGGTTGAAAAATAAGGAATAATGCTTTGCAAAATCGGAAACTTAAAATTGGAATCGTAGTGGGTGAAGTATCGGGTGATACTTTAGGTGCTAAACTTATTCGCAGTTTTCGTGAGCAAGGAATTGATGCAGAATTTGAGGGTATTGGTGGCCCGCAAATGATTGCAGAGGGTTTCAAGAGCTTTTATCCGATGGATATTTTGTCTGTCATGGGGCTGGTTGAGGTTCTTAAAGACATTAAAAAGCTTTTTGCTGTACGTGATGGACTGGTAGAGAAGTGGACAGTCCATCCTGTCGATGTATTTATTGGCATCGATGCGCCAGACTTTAATCTGCGTCTTTCAAAAAGTTTAAAACAAAAACAACTGCCAATAAAAACCGTGCAGTATGTTAGTCCTTCCGTTTGGGCATGGCGTCAGGGACGGGTTCATGGCATCAAAGCCTCAATTGATTTGGTGTTGTGTTTGTTCCCGTTTGAAAAAGCATTTTATAAAAAATGGGATGTTCCTGCTGCGTTTGTAGGACACCCCTTGGCGAGCCAATTGCCTTTGGAAAACCCAATTTTACAAGCCAAAGAAGAACTGGGTTTAGATCTGACCCAAAAACATATTGCCTTATTGCCGGGAAGCCGACGTGGTGAAATTGAAAAGCTAGGTCCACTGGTTTTAGATGCTGCAAAATTGCTCTACGCCAAATATCCAAACTATCGTTTTGTGATACCAGCAATCAATGATGCACGTAAGCAACAAATCGAAGCTTTGCTTAAGCAGTATCCAAAAGCATTGGTCGATCAAATAGACTTGCTTGAAAACTCAGGTACTGAGTCTAAAATCGGGCGTCAAGTTATGAATGCCGCTAATATTGTAGCTTTGGCTTCAGGTACAGCAACTTTAGAAGCTATGCTGTTACACCGACCAATGGTGACCTTCTATAAGTTGAATTGGCTCACCTATCATGTGGTGAAATTCTTGATCAAGATTCAATATTATTCATTGCCGAATATTATTGCGGGCAAGAAAGTGATACAAGAATTAATTCAAAAAGATGCAACGCCTGAGAAATTGGCGGCTGAAATTGAAAAATTAATGAATATTGAAACCGCACAGATTCAGGCTATGCAGCACATTACTATGCATAAACAGTTACTTGCAGGTAATAGTGAAAATCCTGTTGAGGCGATTTTAAATATTTTAGATTAATTCTCTTTAAGACATCGTGATAAGTGCAGTGAGAAACAACCCAAACGTATTTGGGTTGTTTCTTTTTATTTTAAGGTTTTAATCCAACGGCTTTAGCACGAGCAGCGTGTAACTTTTTATAACTGTCAATTAAACGTAAGTGACGGTCTAAGCCTTCAAGTTTCATACTGGTTTCTGTTAAACCATAGAAACGAATATGACCTTCAACTGTGCCTATTACTGCATCCATACGTTCATCACCGAACATACGGCGGAAGTTGGCTTCATATTCTTCCAGTTCCATGTCGTCATCCAACATTACTTCGAGTACGACATTCATGCATTGGTAGAACAGACCACGTTCAACGGTATTGGTGTTGTATTGTAAGAATGCTTCAACCAAGTCTTTCGCTTCCTCAAACTGCTCTAATGCAAGATAGATGAGTAGTTTAAGTTCAAGTAGAGTCAATTGACCCCATTCGGTATTGTCATCAAACTCAATTCCGATCAAAGTCTTGATTTCAGTATAGTCGTCTAGTTCACATTCTTCTAAACGTTCAACCAGCGCTTCAAGCTGTTCGTCGCCTAAACGATGTAAGTTGAGGATGTCTTCACGGTAAAGTAGCGCTTTGTTGGTGTTGTCCCAAACCAAGTCTTCAACCAAGTAAATTTCTGAGTAACCCGGTACCAAGATACGACACGCCGTTGCGCCTAAATGTTGGTAAATGGCCATATAGACTTCTTTGCCCATATTTTCCAAAATACCGAATAGTGCATCAGCTTCATCAGCATTTGAGTTTTGGCCTTGATTGGTAAAGTCCCACTCGACAAAGTCATAGTCCGATTTGGCACTAAAGAAACGCCATGACACCACACCACTTGAGTCAATGAAGTGTTCAACAAAGTTATTGGGTTCAGTGACCGCATTTGAGCTGAATGTTGGGCGAGGTAAGTCGTTCAGACCTTCAAAACTACGACCTTGCAGTAGCTCAGTTAAGCTACGCTCAAGCGCAACTTCAAAGCTTGGGTGTGCACCGAAAGAAGCGAATACACCACCTGTACGTGGGTTCATTAACGTCACACACATTACAGGGTATTGACCGCCTAGAGAGGCATCTTTCACCAGTACAGGGAAACCTTGCTCTTCTAAACCTTGGATGCCCGCTAAAATACTTGGGTATTTCGCTAAAACCTCTTCTGGTACATCTGGCAGGGTCAGTTCACCTTCCAAAATTTCACGTTTTACTGCACGCTCAAAAATTTCAGACAAACACTGTACTTGTGCTTCAGCTAAGGTGTTTCCTGCACTCATCCCGTTACTAAGGTACAAGTTTTCAATCAAGTTTGATGGGAAGTAAACCACTTCCGCATCAGACTGGCGAACAAAAGGTAAAGAGCAAATACCGCGCTCAGTTTTCCCTGAGTTGGTGTCGTATAAATGCGTACCTAACAGTTCTTCTTCAGGGTCATAAATTTCAAGTGTATATTCATCAAGCACGCCTTCTGGCATTTCACCATTTGGACCCGGCATGAACCATTTTTCATCTGGATAGTGCACAAACTCGGCATTGGCAATGTCTTCACCCCAGAACTGGTCGTTATAGAAGAAGTTACAGTTCAGACGTTCAATGAACTCACCCAGCGCAGAAGCTAATGCACTTTCTTTGCTTGAGCCTTTACCGTTGGTAAAACACATTGGTGATTGAGCATCACGAATATGTAAAGACCACACATTCGGCACAATGTTACGCCAAGAGGCAATCTCAATTTTCATGCCTAGACCAGCCAAAATACCTGACATATTGGTAATGGTTTCTTCTAAAGGCAGGTCTTTACCCGCAATGATGGTACTGGTTTCGGATGCAAGGCTTGGAATAAGCAGGGCTTGAGCATCAGCATCAATACTTTCGACTTCTTCAATAATAAACTCAGGGCCTGTTTGGATTACTTTCTTAACCGTACAACGGTCGATAGAGCGCAAAATACCTTGGCGATCTTTTTCTGAAATATCCGCTGGGAGCTCAACTTGAATTTTGAAAATTTGTTTATAGCGGTTTTCAGGGTCAACAATGTTGTTTTGTGACAAACGAATGTTGTCGGTTGGAATGTCACGTGCCAAACAATACACTTTGACAAAGTAAGCCGCGCAAAGCGCAGAAGATGCTAAAAAATAGTCAAATGGACCGGGTGCAGAGCCATCACCTTTGTAGCGAATCGGTTGATCGGCAATGACTGTAAAATCGTCGAACTTCGCTTCTTGGCGAAGATTATCGAGATAATTAACCTTGATTTCCATGCTGGCACCTAAATTTTCTTATATATCAGCATGGACATACAAGAGATAAAATATTGAAAAATAAGCCGAATCACGGATGAAAACTGGACTTAAAAAAGTGTGGCTAGAGCGAAGAAGAACAAACAAGCAGTGGTTTGAAGCCATCTCTAGCAAGGATGCGGGATATTATAGTGTGATTTTCACAAGATGCTAATCTTTGTCTGCAAGTTCAGGGTATTTATCTTGATGGACAAAGACATAAGCTGAGAGAAGACTGCTATTAAACCATTACGGATGAGTATTTTCAGTTGGGTTTGGATTATTTCTATATTGGCTTGGGCTCATTTGATACTGTCGTTTAAAGCTTTGGCTAAAAGCCGTTTCTGAGCTGTATCCGACCCGATGTGCAATTTGCTGAATGGTTCCTTGTCCATTACGCAGGTATTGGGCGGCTAAACGCAGACGGTGTTGTTGCAAATAAGCCAAAGGGCTAGTGCCTAAAATTTGGCTAAACAATGTGGCAAATTTAGACCGTGACATACAACACTGTTCTGCAAGGGACTCAACTGTCCAAGGCTGTGCAGGTTCCGCATGAATTTTTGCAAGAGCATTGGATAATTCAGGATGAGATAAAGCACTCAGCCAATTGTTCGAGTCTTGCAGCGCGTCAATATAATCACGTACACATTCAATTAATAAAATACTCACCAAATGATCCAAAATTTTGTCACGACCCGGGCGTATGCGTTGGACTTCTAGAGCCAGAAACTGTAGTCCAATTTGCAACCATTCAGGAACCGTGCTGAGATCTTTGTGCTGAAGGTGAATAAACGCGGGTAAGGCCTGTACTAAAGGACGCGCCATAATGGGGTCCATATGTGCATGTAAGGCCAAGATCACGTTTTTTTGTTGTGTCGCATTACTCCCAAAAGTGACTTCTTTATGTTGGTTTTGGGCAAATAAGTCAGAAATATCGAATACTTCTAACAGTTGGTCGGTAGTTGATGAGCGACACTCATGACTTGGCCCTGAAGGCAGTAAGATCAAGTCGCCCACTTTAGCAACAATAATTTGCTTAGCATCTAAACAAATGGTGAATTGTCCTTGAAGTACCGCATAGGCCATCATAGTGGATTGTTCGGTATAGCGAAAAGCCCACTCACCATGCGGTTTAAGGTAGAGATACTCAGATTGGTTGAGGTGTATATCTTCAAAAATTTTACTTAAAGCATCCATACTTTACGGTTTCTAGTCTTTATTTCTTAGGCTTAATATTTGATTTAGGGTCAATTTAAGTCATTTCAGGCCAAGGACGATTACGCTGTTTTCTTGGACGTTAGCAACTGTTCTTTATGTCCCATTTCTAGAAATATAAAGGCATAACAAGAAAATTGGAAGAATGGTAATGAATGCATCAGTGAAAATGACGAATTCTAGCGTGGTCGTCAAAAATGCAGCAGGGATCGATAAAAAGCGTTTCGGCTGGCTGTTGAGTCCTGGGCTTCCTGTGATTGGCATGGGCATTTTGGCTGGCTATCATTTTGGCCCGAAACCCACCAAGAAAATCTTCGCTTTGGGTGGGCCGCTGTTACTGCATGTCATTATTCCTGCGGTAGATGGCCTGGTCGGTGCAGATGAAAATAATCCTTCGGATGATGAAATTAAGGTCTTGGTAAATGACCCGTACTATGACCGTATTGTGAAATTGTTCATTCCGCTACAAATGGCAGCCAATTTGTTTGCTGGTTATGTGGTGACTCGCCAAAATGTATCGATGCTCGACCAAATATTATTGGGTGTTTCCATGGGGGCAATTAATGGAGTAGCGGTAAATACAGCACATGAGCTGTGTCACCGTCCTAAAAAATCAGATCATTATTGGTCACATATGACTTTAGCGCCGTTGGTCTACAACCATTTCCGCATTGAGCACCCTTATGGGCATCATAAACGTGCTGCAACGCCAGAAGATCCTGCTTCATCGAAAATGGGGGAGACTTTTTATGAGTTTTGGCCACGCACTGTTTTCGGTGGGTTGAAGTCGGCTGTTGAAATTGAACATAAGCGCCTAAAACGAAAAGGTCTGTCTTTCTTCTCCAAAGAAAATGAACTGTTTCATGGATGGGCGATGAGTACTGGTTTTCATGCAGCCATGTTGAAGTTGTTTGGTAAAAAAGTGACGCCATATCTGGTGACACAAGCATTTTATGGCGTGAGTCTGTTTGAAATTATTAATTATATTGAACACTATGGTTTAAAGCGTAGCCAAAAAGAAGATGGCAGCTATGCGCGAACCATGCCAGAACACAGCTGGAATAATAACAACATTGTGACTAACTTATTCTTATACCAGTTACAACGCCATTCAGATCATCATGCCTATCCAACCCGCCCATTTCAGGCCTTAAGACATTTTGATGAAGCCCCTGAGCTACCGAGTGGTTATGCCACCATGTTAATTCCAGCGTTAATTCCAAAGCTGTGGTTTAAAATGATGGATCAACGAGTGTTCGATCACTACGAAGGTGATTTGACCAAAGCCAATATTTTGCCAAAGCGCCGTGCTCAAATCTTTAAGAAATTTGGATTAAGTGCTGACTAAACTGTGATATTTCAGCGATAACAAGCTGCATACATAGTTGACATCGAACTTACAGTCATTGATTCGTTGAGTGCCTGTAAGTTCGATGATCATGATAGGCGTACCGCTAAACTTTCTTTTTGAATAGGCATATAATGCCGAGTATGTTGTGAAAATATTGAACAGAAATGACACCTGCAACCAAACTTTTAAAAGCCAATAAAATCGATTTTTCTATTCATGAATATGAACATGATGCCAATGCAAAAAGCTTTGGGCTTGAAGCCGCAGAAAAATTAAATCTACGTGTCGAAGAGGTGTTTAAAACACTGTTGGTGACTGACGAAAAAAACTATTTTGTTGCGATTCTTCCTGTACACCATCAGTTAAATTTGAAAAAAGTTGCACAGGCAGTGGGGGCAAAAAAACTAAAAATGTCCGACCCTAAAGATGCAGAACGACTGACAGGTTATTTGGTCGGTGGGATTAGTCCTGTCGGGCAGAAAAAAAGGTTAAAAACCGTGATTGACCAAAGCGCAGTACAGTTGGAAAAATTATATGTCAGTGGGGGGAAGCGCGGTTTAGATATCGGTTTAAAACCGCAGGATTTAGCAAAAGTACTTTCAGCCACTTTTGCTGATGTACTGGATCAATAAAGAGTAGTGACGTCTTCGCTGCTTTATCTATATTAATTTAGTCTTGAGTTCTTTTGAGTATTAATTTGAGCACAAATGAAAGCCCATTCAGGGGGACTGAATGGGCTTTTCCTTATGAAATATAGGGAAATTTTATAGTTCGAATCAATTATAAATTCATAAACTATCATTTAAAGCTATGGTGTAATTTCGTATAGGCTTTATTAGAAAAACTGATTAAATTTTTAAAAGTATTAAAAAACAATAATATATGTTGGTGTAGTGCGTATATTTTCAAAAGTAAACAAAATTGCAAAGATAAATGATAATAATTACCATTAATATACTTTCTGCAGCGTTGGCCAACGTGAACATCTTTAAGAAACATAATTACATGAAATGAGCTTGGAATAAGCTTTAAAAAGAGGAAATGGTCAGATGAAAGAGCTAGCCAATCGCTTGGCGATGCAGCATCTTGTCAATGCATACTCACAAGAAACAGGCAAGGCGAGCTTGTTTGAGAAGTATCAACAAAATTCAACTCAACTCGCGTTTAGCCAAGGTTTGACGCTGTTATCTTTGCCACTGAGTTTAATCCAAGCACAGCTTTTTGTTCCGTTAAGCTATGTCAGTCGTGTTGGGCGACATCGTATTGCGGCTTTACCGCAAATTTTTCAAAAAGGCCAAAAGCTTAAGTTTAGCGCAGCAGCCATGGTCAGTCTGTTACTAGAAGAGTTAGTGCAACAATCCGAAGGCCTTGTCGATGCTGCATCCTTGGTTGAGCGTTGGATTCAAAGTCGTGATGCATTACAACAGTTTTTAAATATTCGGGCAGAGGATTTTGATGCGCTCGTACAACTTGAGCAAGGTTTTATAGAGTCTGAACAGGCTTTGATTTTAGGTCATAGCATGCATCCTGCACCGAAAAGCCGAACAGGTTTTGTCCATGAAGACTGGCAAAAATATTCCCCCGAAGCTTGTGGGCAGACCCAACTGCATTATTGGCTGGTGGCACCTAAATATATTGCAGAAGGAACAGCGCTTGAGCAGGCTTTTTCAATACAACTTAAACAAGAAATCAAATGGCATTTGTCTGAATCGGAACTTGAAACCTTAGCTGCATATGCACATTACAAACTGCTACCACTGCATCCCTGGCAAGCCCGCTATTTACAAAGCAAAGTATGGTTTAAAAGTTTAAAAGCTAAACTGAAAATCATCGATTTGGGCGAAAAAGCATGGATATTTTCACCAACCACTTCTGTACGTACTTTGGCGAGTTTTAACGCGCCGTGGATGCTGAAACCATCGCTTTCAGTGATGATTACCAACTCTATCCGCGTCAATTTAGCAAAAGAATGTCACCGCGGTGAAATGACGCATCGGCTTTGGCACAGTGAGTTAGGGCAAAGTATTTTAAAACAATGTCCAAGCCTAAAAGCGGTGAATGATCCGGCGTGGATTGCTCTTCAGTTGGATGGTGAAATCATCGATGAAACGATTTGTATTGTACGTGATCAGCCGTTTACTCCCGAACAGCAAGTCACGTGTATTGCTTCATTGTGTCAGGATCATCCCGTAGAAGAACGTAATCGTTTTAATGCATTATTTGATCAGATTGCATCTCAACAAAAGTTGGAGGATAAGGCGAAAATCGCACTTGATTGGTTTAAGACCTTTTTAAACATCAGTCTGAGCCCGCTAATGTACGTCTACCATCGTTATGGTATGGCCTTTGAGTCACATCAGCAAAATGTCTTGGTTGAGTTGAAAGATGGCTGGCCACAGTGGCTGTGGCTACGGGACAATCAAGGTTTTTACTATATCGAAGAGTTTGCTGGTGAAATTTTACAGCAATTCCCAGAATTGAATGATAAAGCCCATGCGGTAGGTTCAAAGACTTTTGTCGATGAGCGCTTTAGTTATTATTTCTTTGGCAATACCTTGTTTGGCATCATCAATGCCATCGGTGCAACAGGTTTTGTCAGTGAGCAAGATTTACTGTCTGTTTTACAGCAACACCTCTTTGACCTTTTGAAGCAATACCCAGACAGTAGTTTGATTCAAAGTCTGTTGTATCAACCAACGCTGCCTTATAAGGGTAACTTACTGACCCGTTTATATGAACTGGATGAATTGATTGCACCCGTTGAAAATCAGTCTGTCTATATTCAGTTAGCCAATCCGCTATATATCAAACAAGAGGATGCCCTCTATGCTTGATTTTATTGCGATTGGTCTTGGGCCATTTAACTTAAGCCTAGCCAGTTTGTTGCATGAAAAGACTGAATTGCATTATCTGTTTTTTGAGAAAAAAGCGCAGTTCGACTGGCATGCAGGTATGCAACTTCCCAATACAGTCTTGCAAGTTCCATTCATGGCAGATTTGGTGTCGATGGTCGATCCGACCAGTCCGTTAAGTTTTTTGAATTACCTAAAATCACAGCAGCGCTTATATAAGTTCTACTTCCTTGAGCAGCCTCATATTCCGCGCCGTGAATATAATCACTATTGCCAATGGGTGGCAGATCAACTGGATCATATACAGTACCAGTCAACGGTGAAGGCAATTTATGCCAAAAGCGAAGGTTTTGAGGTGGTGGTTGAGCAAGGCGGGCGTTTTATTCGTTACTTGTGTCGAAACTTGGTGATTGGTTCGGGTAACCAGCCTTATCTACCTGAATGTCTGCGTAAGTTACAACAACAAGTCCCTGAAAAGTGCATTCATTCAGCAGAGTACTTAATCCATAAAAAAGGCAAGCTCAAAGGCAATGTTGTGGTCTTAGGCTCAGGACAGTCTTCTGCTGAAGTCTTTTTAGATTTGTTCGATCAGCAGTATCAACATGACTGTGTATCAACGGCTGACTTCAAGTTGCATTGGCTGACGCGTTCCAATGGCTTTTTCCCGATGGAATATGCACCTTTGGGCTTGGAACATTTTAGTCCGAACTATACCCAACATTTTTATAGACTTTCAGAAACACAAAAAGCAGCGCAGTTGAAAGATCAAAGCTTGCTGTACAAAGGTATTAGTGCCAAAACCATACGTGAGATTTACCAAAAGCTTTACCACCGTAGTATTGCCTCTGCTACACAAGCAACACATTTGCATGCGCAAATCCAGTTGCTTGATGCTGAGTTACTGGAAAGTCAGCAGATTCGCTTGAGCCTTGAACATACTGTAACCAAGCAACGTTTTTATCTGGATGCTGATTTTGTAGTGGCATCTACAGGTTATTACAGCCCTGAGTTTTCATTTTTTAAATACTTAAAACCCTTGATTGCAACAGATCAAGCGAGGCGGTGGAAGGTGAGCCAAGACTATCGTTTGCAGCATACAGCAATGGGTGAAATTTATGTGCAAAACCAAGAAATGCACAGTCATGGCGTAGGTACACCTGATTTAGGTTTAGGCGCTTTTCGTGCTGCGACCATCGCCAATCAACTACTGGGTTATCAGCTGTATGAGCTGGACAGTAATGAAGAGACCTTTCAGCATTTCAACGCTGAGCAGAACCCTGAAATGTATGTGCAGCATGACACATCTATTACACGAACAGCTGCTTTAGCACCATCGATTCCTAAATCAAAAAATATTGAGCAGCGCAAAATACAAACAGGGGCACATCCCTCTATGCAGCCTTATACATTCGAGAAAATCATATGAGCTTTGCACAACTTCAGGTGAATCAGAAACAGTGGCGTTTGGCAGGACAGCGCTTAATTGAAATGGCGATTGCTGAATTTTTATATGAAGAAATTATTCAAGTGACCGATTTAAAGAACAATCGTTACCAGCTGACGTTGGATGATCAAACCTATACTTTTAAAGCACAAAACTATTTATTGGGACATTGGCAGATTGAGGAGGGTTCAGTACGTGAGTTGAGCGTGGTTGAAGACCTGCCTGCATGGAACTTACATACTTTTATTCGCGCGTTTTCAAATCAAACCGAAGTTAAGCCCTTTACCAAGGCATATCTCATCAAAGAAATGAACAATACATGGTTAGCTGAGGCGCATTTATTTGATGAACGTCGTTTAAGCAGTGCAGCAGCATTGACGGCATCACATCATGAAATTGAAGGTATGCTCCGTGGTCATCCGTGGTTGATTATGAGCAAAGGTCGTATGGGTTTTGGTTATGACGACTACTTAAGTGCCGCTCCTGAACTTTCGCCAACAGTCAAAGTACTGTGGCTTGCGGTGCATCGTGATTTGGCAGAGTTCCGTTCTACCGAGGAGTGGCAAGCGGGGACTCTTTATCAATATGAGTTGGATGCAGAAGAGTTAGATAGCTTTGAACAACAGTTACATGAAAGAGGTTGCTCTTGCCGTGATTATTTCCTCATTCCAGTACATACATGGCAGTGGCATCAATGGTTAGTGCCAACCTATGCCAATGAAATCGTGGATCAGCGCATTATTGAACTAGGCGTTGGGCAAGATGACTATGTACCTATGCAGTCAATTCGCACACTTTGCAATATTAGTCAGCCTGAGCGGCATTATGTCAAACTACCTGTCAGTATCTTCAATACTGCGGTGTATCGTGGGTTGCCGTCTAAACGAAACTTAGCAGCCCCAGCTGTCACAGCTTGGCTAAAGCAGATTCAATCTCAAGATCCAGACTTGAAACAGTCAGGCGTTGCATTCTTAGGTGAAGTGGCAACTTTGACTATTCATCAGCCATGTTTTGATCAGATTGAAGGTGCGCCGTATCAGTTTAAAGAACTGTTTGGATGTTTGTGGCGTGAAAGTGTAGATCCAGTGATTGGAACAGGCGAACAGGCACTTTCTCAAGCGGCTTTATTACATCGAGACATCAACGGACAGTCGATATTAGCCGTGTTGATTCAGGCGTCGGGTTTGAGTCCATTACATTGGTTAAAACGCTTTGCCGAGGTATCGGTCACTCCACTCTTAATCTGCTTGTACAAATATGGCTTGGCTTTTTCTCCACATGGGGAAAATACCATGCTCATTCATGCCAATGGCGTACCGCAGAAAATGGTGCTGAAAGACTTTATTGATGATATCAATTTGGTTGATGAAGACTTTCCAGAATTGGCAAGTTTACCTATCGAAGGGCAAATTTTACTGCGTCATCCTGCGCATGAACTCAGCCATTTTATTTTCACTGGACTGCTTATGGTGCATTACCGCTATATCTGTAATGTATTTCTACAAGACCACCCTGAGCATAGCGAAGTTGAATTTTGGCAGACCATTTCATCGGTCATTGATGCTTTCCATCAGGAGCATCCGGAGTTGGCAGAACGTATTGAAAAATTTGCCATTTTTAGAGCCGAATTTGAAAAAATTTGTTTAAACCGAGTGCGTCTATTTACCACAAGTTATAACGATGAAGCAGAACGTCCTGTCCCTGTATTTTTAGATCCAATTGCCAATCCTGTCAGCCCTGAAACCTTAAAACGATGGTCAGAGCAGGTGTCCAAGTCAACTGACGATACAACCACAAAGCGTATCGCATCATGAAACACTCAAAAATAGCAGGCTTCCACATGAAAACACTTTCACAGCAACTTCCCGATTTTTACGAATATTATGAGAATGAGACTCAATTTTACTTGCGCCAAGTACAATATCCGCAGGACTTAGCACTGTTACATAAATGGATGCATGAGCCTCATGTTATTCCACAGTGGCAGTTGAATAAGTCTGAAATTGATCTCGCGGTGTATTTTGAAAAAATGCTGGCCGATGACCATCACCGTTTGTTGATCGTTGGGGTGGATGGACAGGATGTGGGCTATACCGAAATCTATGAAGGCAAGCGTGACCGTCTAGGACGTTATTACGATGGTGATGATTTAGACCTCGGTTGGCATTTATTGTTTGGTGAAAAGTCGGCTTTCGGTAAAGGCTACTTGCGTCCAGTGATGCGGCTATTAGGTTTTTATATTTTTGAAAATGCACCTTCCGACAAAATTGTCGGGGAGCCTGACCACACCGTTAAACCCTATGCCGCAGTAGTCGAAGAAATGTGCTATGAGGCGCAGCGCTTGATCCCGATGCCTGAAAAAACGGCCATGTTGTATTACTGCTTTAAACAAAAATTCTATGAAAAATTTGGAGGGTATTTAACTGATTCAAATGCATTTATGCAAAACCATAACCCACTCAATAGGACTGAGGAACTTACATGAGCTATAGCTCAGAACATATACAAATCATGGACATGCGCTTTTCAGCGCATGTCACTGTTGCCGAATTTGAACAATGGCTCAGTCAAGTTGAACGTTTTTTATTAAAGAAACAGAACTTTGTTTTGGTCATGCAAACCGATATCGGTACGGAATTTCCTGAGGAATATCGCCAACTACAAGCAGCTTGGTACAAAAAGTATAAACAACTTTTTTTTCAATACTGCTTGGGTCTGGTTCGAATTGCACAAGACCCAACCGACCAACAACGACTGAATACACCTTCGCTGCATGCTGCATGGCGGGTGCCTTACTACGTCACACTTGATCATTCTGATGCACTGCAATGGGCAGTGCAGAGGTGGATATGCAAAACCTAAATACACAAAGAGCAACACGCCAAATCTCAGCTTTGAGCTTAGCCGTTGTCATTGTTTTATATCTGGCACATGCCTTGCCTTTGTATTTTTACAATGTGGCATTGCCCGCTATTTTGCGACATCAGGGAGTAGATTTACGTTGGATTGGAATGCTGTCGCTGCTTTATATTCCATGGGCGTTTAAGTTCTTATGGGCACCACTCATTGACCGACTTTATATCAAGAAGTTAGGTAAACGAAAAACATGGTTGCTCTTTACACAAGTAGCCCTAGTACTTGGGGTATTGACCTTGGCCTTTACCCAGTTCTCTTACGGACTGGTGGTGTTTGTTGTGATTGGTTTGTGGATTTCAAGCTTTGCGGCGACCCAAGACATTGCCATAGATGGTTATACCGTAGAAACTTTTTCAGCGTCTGATTACCGCCTAGGCAGTATGGCTCAGAGTATAGGGGTCGCTTTGGGGAGTATGTTGGGGGGCGCAGCTACACTTTGGCTCTACCAGTACTATGGCTGGGAAAGCGCATTGGTGTGTTTAGCACTCATGACCGCTTTAACGATGTTTGCTGTTTTTTATATTCAAGAAAATACAAACGAACAGACAAATATTGCCAAACAAGCTCCAAGCTTAGTCCGTGCTTTCAAACGTCCTGAAATTTTATCTGCCTTGGCCCTGATCCTATGTTATCGCGTGGTTGAAGCACCTGCAATGGCGATGCTCAATCCAATGCTGATTGACCAGAAATGGACGCTTGCCCAAATTGGGGTGCTGATGTCTGTGATTGGAGCAGGTGTTGGTTTGTTGGCGGCTGTGAGTGCCGCATTTTTATTGAAAAAAATTCAGGCTACACAGTTGCTTATTTGGGCGGGGTGGTGCCGAACAGCATTGTATGGGGTGATTGGCGCAGCCATTATTTTGGGCTGGTTAAACCATTGGCATTTGCTCTTGGGGGGATTTGTCATTGTTATGCTTGCGATTCGTTATGTCGCGATGACTTCGTTATATGCCTATTTCATGCAAAGCAGTTCCAAAGAACAGGCAGGCACCGACTTCACCATCTTGGTGTGTTTTGAACTGTTGGTTTATTTCATCGGGGGAGCCGCATCGGGCTTTTTAGCCAAATCACTTGGCTATGGCAATTTTTATGTGGTGTTGGCGGTTGCATCTGTAGTCAGTGTACTACTGAGCCAATACATCATTGCACGTCATCAAAAAACTCAACAAAAACTGTTGAATCAAGAAATTTAATAAAAGGAAAAAGAAATGAACCGTTTTATGTTACCTATGCAGTTGACTTGTTTAACACTGGCTGTATGTACACAGTTATATGCTCAAGATAACGTTCTAACAAATTCAGCAAGTCAGACAAGTAGTGTTGGGGCCCAACAAAAAGAAACCACACAACTCGCACCGATTGTGGTGACAGCAACCCGCTCTGCAAAGAGTATTGCGGACATTGCGGGCACCGTTTATAGCATAGATCAAGCTGAAATTGAAAAACAGGCCAATGCTGGCAAGAGCATTGCCGATATTTTGGGAACACTGGTTCCATCCCTTACACCGAGTAGCGGAACAACCTCAAACTATGGCATGACCATGCGTGGTCGTGTGGTGCAGTATATGATTGATGGGGTGCCACAAACGGGTTCACGTGATGGTTCGCGCCAACTAAATAGCATTCAACCGTCTATGATTGAACGTATTGAGGTGGTTTCAGGGGCGACCAGTATTTATGGCTCTGGAGCAACAGGCGGGATTATTAATATTATTACTAAACGTGGTGGTCAAGACCCAATTAGCTTTGAAACTAAAATTGGGGTAACGGCGGGTAATAACTTTAAATCAGATGCTATGGCTTATGAAGCATCACAAAGTGTCTTATTTAATCAAGGTGCATTGCAAGGAGCTTTCGGTGCAAGTTACACCACTCGCGGTGAAATTCAGGATAGCCATGGCAATCGCATAGGACCTGAGGTTGCCCAGACAGACCGCCAAGATACGGACACATTAGACCTCAATGGTCGTTTGACGTGGAATATTTCAGATAGTCAAAGCTTAAGTTTTGGTGCGCAATATTTTAAAGATGAACAAGACAGCGAATATGGGGCAGACTATGGTACATACGGTCCTTATAATTTAGCCAATCTTATTTTTAGAACAGCGCCGTCTTTAAAAGCAGTCAAAGGTCTAGAATTGTCTGAGCAGCCACAGACTGAAAGATGGGGTGTTAATACTCAATATCAAAATGAGGATATCTTGGGACATGCTTTAAATGCAGAGGCTTATTACCGTAAAGAAAAAGGCCGTTGGTTCCCAACAGTTTCACCACTTGGTAATAGCTCTTTAAATGGTGCATTAGCACAACTTTATCCGAACTATGCAGACCCAAGGTCACCAGATTTTCTAAATGCAATTCGTTATGGTTATGGTGTAGTGCAATCCTCTAATGAAATTGATGTTGCTGGTACACGTTTGATGTTGAGTAAAGACTTTACGCTCAATGACCGTATTTTAAACTTGAATTATGGTGTGGACTATGAAAATGAAAAAAACAAAGCGTATGTAACCCGTTATGACTTTGATGATTTCTATAATAGTAATGGTTTAAAGCATACCGCAGTCAAAGATTATAAATTTGGACCTGATTTTGAAAATAATAAACTCGGTTTCTACTTGCAAGGTGATTATAACCTGACAGATCGCTTCAACATGCAAGCGGGTATTCGCCATGAAAGAATTGATAGTGAAGTCTCTGATTCAACACCATATCGAGAAGCTATTCCTGCCGATATTTTGGCAGAATTAGGTTATGGCTATGATGCTAAGGCTCTAAAAGGTGGAAAGATTAAGCACGATGCAACTTTATTTAATATCGGTGGTGTTTTCCATTTAACCGATGCTCAGCAAGTCTTTGCGAATTTTTCACAGGGCTTTAGCTTACCAGATGTACAACGTATGCTTCGCGATGTACCAGCCAGTTTTGTAGTAACGAGCAATAATATTGAGCCGATTAAAGTCAATAACTATGAGTTGGGTTGGCGTTTGCAAGGTGAATCAGGTTCGAATTTGGGGCTAACAGCTTTCTATAATGATTCAGACAAGGTGGTTAAGTTCAACGGTATTCCAAACTACAACATTGAAGTAATTGATACGGACGAGCGCGTTTATGGGGTTGAAGGAAATATATCCTATCGACTACAACCGAATTGGACAGTGGGTGGAACCATGGCTTATACCCGCGGACAGTTTAAAAATACCGCAGGAAAGTGGCAAGAGCTAGACGCAATTCGTGTTGCACCACTGAAAGGCACGGCATTTTCTGAGTGGCAGTTTAACAACGATATGAGCCTGCGCGTTCAATCTCTTGCTATCGGTGGTACAGATAAAGCCAAAAAAGATGCGGTAAAGTATGGTTCAACGCTTCCTGCTGAAATCAAAGGTTTCGCAACAATGGACGTTATAGCCAATGCCAAAGCAGGTTCTGGTACTGTGGGCTTTGGTGTGTATAACGTTTGGAATGCGGACTACAAATCAGTCTATAGTCAAGCTGTGGAGTCAGTTTATGGTGCTATTTCAAGCTTACCTGCTCAAGGTCGAACCTATGGTTTGAGCTACACATTAAAATATTAATTGCACAACCAGAGGTAGCTTTCAGCTACCTCTTTGCTTTGTAATCTCGCTTTAAGAAATGGTTTAAATAATAAAATGAATAGCAATAACAAAATCTTTATTGCAGGCAGCCTTGCCAATGGCGCTTGTTTTTCGATGATTTTACCTTTACTAGCACCGTTTATTCGGCAACTGGGCTTGACGGAACTGCAAGGTGGAGCATTGGTTTCGGCTGGTGCTTTGGTGATGGCCATCTCAGCTATTTATATTTCTAAACAAACTCAAAAATTCAGCATTTATCAATTGTTAAGTATCGGTTTTATCGGTATGGCGATCACTTGGGGCTTATTTGCGGCGGTACTCAGCTATGGACTGAGTTATGCCATTTCATTTGCTGTTTTGTTTAGCTTACTGATATTGACCCGTGCCAGTACTGGCTTTTTTATGGCGATGCCACAAATTGCGCTGCAAAGTTATGTCATGACGGCTTTTCACAGTGAACAGGAACGTAGCCAGAATATGGCGAAGTTTGGCGCGCTGAACAGCTTAGGTGTGGTGATGGGTCCTTTAGCGACGACATTATTGCTGACATGGAGCATGTTAACACCGTTGTGGGGTGCAGTGGCTATTTTAACGGCTATGGCGGCTTGGATTGTACTGGGCTTTCAAGGGAAGCAAGCATCACGAACTCAAGAACGGAAGGATACCACGGCTAAATTACAAGACGTGTCTACAGAAAAGCTGCAATGGTCAAAGTTAGGGATTTGGTTATTGCTGGGTTTTAGCTTATATGTTGCTATTGTTACCCTGAATTTAACTGCTGGTTTTTATATCCAAGATCGATTCCATTTCGACACGTATCAGAGTGCAGTGTATTTTTCTCAGTGTTCATTGATTGTGGGGATAGCACTGGTTTTAATGCAATTGGCGATTTCAAAATGGTTTAAGTGGTCGATTAAACAATTGCTTTGGGTCGGTCTTGTGACGATGGTTTTAGGTTTATTACTTTCACTGAGTGCCAGTCAGATTTGGACTTTCCAAGCAGCTTATATTTTTTATGGTATCGCCGTGGCCTGTTTAATTCCAGCTTTTACCACGGGGGCAGCCCAAACCGCACCAGCCACGCTACAAACTAAAATAGCCAGTTTATGCACGGCTACGCAAGCACTGAGTTTCGTTTTTGCACCATTGTTAAGTACAGGCTTATATCAGTGGAATCAGCATTTACCTTATTATTTTTTATTGGCGTTGATGACGGGGCTGATGCTGTACTTTAGCTTTAAACACATACAAGCCAACAAGGATCTCAGTAGTGTGGCCTGAGATTCTTTATCGAGGATGTTTAACCAAGAAGATAAATGACAGCGTGAATTAAACTTGGGCCAAACAGCACCATGAAAATACCGGCTAAAACCATACTGAGGCAGGCAGCGACACCTTCTTCTTTATGACGTCTGAACGCAGTACTGGTACCAAAACCATGTGCGGCACTACCTAATGACGCACCTTGAGCAAATTTAGAATCCAATTTTAGAACAAGTAATACGGTGTTGGCCAAGAGTCCACCAACGATACCAGTAATCACAGTAAATAAAATCACCAGCTCGACTGAGCCTCCGACGGCTTGCGTGACTTCCATGGCAAAAGGGGTAGAGATAGAGCGGCTCATCAGACTGTAACTGGTCACAGCATCAAAATGGAACAAACGTGCCAAGTAAAAAGAGCTGACTACGCCAACCAACATACCCACGATAATACCTAAAGCAATCGAAAAAGCATGCTGTTGAATGACTTTGCGATATTCATAGATCGGGATAGCAAACGCGACCGTTGCAGGGCCTAACATCCAGACCAACCATTTGCTGTAGTACATATAGTTGTCATATTGGATGTTGAAAAACACTAGACACAAAATAATCAGACAGGGAATAAAAACCGCTGGTGAGAGCAATACATAGGGGTGTTTCTGATAAAACTTTTTACCCCAAAGGTAGGCCAATACGGTTCCGATAAAACAGATCAAGGCAACGAAGTGAATATGCATGATCGTTCCTTAAATGTGACTTTTAAACTGATGTGACTGCTTGGGCTTTTTTTGAAACTTGGCCTCAAGCTTAAAGCCCAAGAAAACACCGTATGCAGTGCAGATCATGACGCAAATGGTTCCAAGGACAATAGATAAAACCAGTTGCCAACCTTGGGTAAGAAAAAGATGTTTATATTTGATTAATCCAATAATACAAGGAATAAAAAACAACAACAGTTCAGCTAAAAGTAAATCCGAACCCGACTTAATCCAGTCCAGCTTAAATACACCCGCTAACAGAGAAATAAGTAAAAGCGTTAGACCTACGACCCCACCTGATATCGGTAAAGACAGAGCGACTTGTATCAGCGTTCCGATATACCAAATCCCAATCAGTAAACCTACTTGAAGAGTAGAACGATAAGTCAATTTGAACGAACGCATTGGAAGATCACAGAGTATAAGTTGTTGGTGTTATTTTAAGTTTGACCCGATCTTGTAATTATGAATAATAAAATAACAATTATGCTTAATTGGAATAATTTTGGATTTTAAAGCGCTAAAAATATTTGTGCAGCTGGTGAAAAGTCACAGTTTTAGTCTTGCTGCGGAGGAACTATCTGTGACTCAACCCACTATTAGTAAATCTTTAAAACAGTTAGAAGACGAAATAGGTCTGCCTCTATTTCATAGAGGTGAAGCAGGGCGAAAGCGAGAAGTCAAACTGACCTATATGGGAGAACAAGTCTATTTACATGCTGTGCAGATTTTGCAGCAGGAGCAACAGATCTTTGAAGCAGCAGATCAAATTCGTGGGCTGAAACAAGGTGTGCTGAGATTGGGTTTACCGCCTTTAGGTTCAGTACTGTTGAGTTCCTTAATCGTTAAATTTCACAAATTGTATCCCAACATTGAATTGAACTTTTTAGAAGTCGGTGCGACAGGCATTGAAGAAGCCATTTTGGCCAAAAAAATTGACGTTGGGATTTTATTGGGCGAGTTAAAACCCAGCATTCAAGGCATTCAAATTATCGATTCACCGTTGTGTTTGCTTTCCAACTACGATTCACAGTGGAGAAAGCGCGATGTGGTGCAGTTTGCTGAACTTCAAGAAGAATCCTTTCTACTATATGCAGACACTTTTACTTTAAATCATGTGATTCTAGATGCGGCGATGGCGGCTGGTTTTGAACCCAAAGTGTTATGTAAAAGTAGCCAGTGGGACTTTATTGCCAAAATGGTCGAGTCAGGTGTCGGTATTGCTTTATTGCCGCAAATTTATTGTGAGCAGTTAGATCGCACAAAATTCAGTGTCAGTTTAGTGGAACAACCCAGCTTGCGTTGGAACTTAAATATGGCATGGAATTCAACCGTAGTGATGAATCCTGCAACTCGTGCATGGTTATCGATCATTGATGAATATAAAGATCAAATTCATTTTTAGAAGTTTCATCTTCAGACACGCTTTATTAAAAAATGATCACTTTGGTTACGTTTTGATTACCTAAGATTACCTTTTGGTTACAAAAAAACGCCTAAATGCCAATTTATTGATCAATAAACAAACAAAAATGTTTCATAAAATCAGATCAGAGTCTCTGTGCCCGATTTTTGTATAGTCTAAGTGCAAACATAAAAACGGAGGCTAAATGTTTAAATTTAAGAATGATATTGTGCATGGTGCGCTTTTTGACATGGATGGAACAATGTTTGATACCGAGCGTTTACGGTTTCAAACCTTGAAACAGGCATCCAAAGAGCTGATTGGGGTTGAGTTTTCAGATGCCTACCTTATGGCATGTTTAGGCTTAAGCGCTCGAAGTGCGGAAGCCTTGGCACAAAAGCAGTATGGACAGGAAGTTCCCTATGCAGAGATTCGTAAGCGAGCAGATGAATTAGAATTAGAAACAGTGCGCCAATATGGTGTGCCGATTAAAAAAGGTTTGGTACAAGTTCTAGAACGCTTACGTAAAGCAGGATTACGTATGGCCGTGGCGACTTCTAGCCGAAGAGCGATTGCTGAAGAGTATTTAATCAATGCCAATGTTTATAAGTTTTTTGACGTCTTGGTGTGTGGTGATGAGGTTGAAAAGGGAAAACCACATCCTGAAATTTTTTTAAGTGCAGCGCAAAAACTAAACCTTGAACCTGCGCAGTGTTTTATGTTTGAAGACTCTGAAAATGGTATCCGTTCGGCACATGATGCTGGGGGTATCTGTGTACTGTTCAAAGATATTAAGGAACCCAATGCAAGCATGTTGGCACATGCCAATTATTATTTTGAAAATATGTATGACTATCTGACGGAATTAGATATCTATAGCTCGCATCTGGAAATGCCTAATTTACAAGAAAGCTTTCCTCAAACTTTAAATCAATTAACTGTGGGGATTCATGGATTTGGCGCCATTGGCGGAGGCTATATTGCACAAATCCTGTCGCATTGGGATGGCTATACGCGTCCTAAAAAAATCTATGCATCTACCCGAAACAGTTTATACCGTTCAGCTGTAAACGCTTTTGGGGCGTATTGTATTCGCTATGGGCAAGTGTCTTATGATGAGCGTATTGAAAATATGCATATTATTGATGCTGAAGACTTACAGCAGATGCATGCCATGTACGTCGAGTCGAGTTTAATTGCGATTTGTTTAGCTGAAAATGCATTAGCCAGTGAAGCTGCAACCATTGCACAGGGCCTCTATGCACGCTATCTGGCGCAAGATGAGCAAGTTCAAACTCCACTGACGCTGTTAATTATCTTAAATAAAATTGGTGCCAAGCAGTTGGTTCTAGAGCAAGTGCGTAAAGCATTGGTAGAGTTAACAGACCATGCTGTTGCTGATTTTATTTTAGAGCAGCACTATTTCTGCGATACGGTAGTCAACCGTATGGTGTCTAAGCTGAGCGATAAAAATCTATATCGTCAACTGTGCATTAAATACAATATTTTTAAGCAATATCAACTTGATGACGAGAGTAATCAAATTGAAGTTGAAGATGTCAGTAAACTGAGTGCAGAACAAGAGCGCCGTGCCAGTGAATATGTAGAAGATTTAAGACAAAATTTTCAACCGAGTCATATTTTACAACATATGGATTTAATTCTTTTCAATGCTGAAATGGATATGCCGATCTATGTGGAAAACAAAAGTCCCTTACTCAGTAAAATGCGTCAAATGATCTTGGTAGATCAAATTTCAGATATTCAGCTCATTAAAAACCGTTTATGGAATGGCGTACATGCCATGACTGCGTGGTATGCAAGCCTACTCGGACATCAGACCATTGGTGTAGCGATGGGCGATCCGCGAGTGCAGTATTATGTTGAAAAACTGCTTGCAGAAGTGACGCAAGGTCTGGCGCATTATCTACCAAAACGCAAAAATGATTTAACGCGTTTGGCCCGAAGTTTTGATCAATCTTGTCAGTATGCTTATAAAGACCCATGTAGTCGGGTTGGGCGTGATCCACTGCGTAAGTTGAGTGCATTTGAACGTGTATTTTCATCGGTCGCGTACAATGTTTCGAATGGATTTTCTTTTGAAGCACTATTAAGTGGTGCGATCTTTGGCTATTTGTATTTGATGGAAGAAGAGGAACAGCCCATAGATGTGTTGTTAGGGCATTTGAAGCAACAACTTCAACAGATGAACCTGTCAAAAGCGCACAAAAAAGCGCTGTATTATGTCATTCAAAAACGTCTCAATGAATATCAAAATGGTGAGTTGGGAATGGAAGACTTTATGATCCCTGACCAACCTCAAAAGGCTGAAATGAGCTGTGCTTAAGTCTTCATGACATTCAGATTTCTTTGAGCCATCTTAAATGTTAAAAAACCATAAGAAAAGCTGGGTAAAAAGAGCTTTTCTTATGGTCTTAAATCTTTTAACGTTAGACCTAAGAGACTTGGTTTTTTACAATGAAATGGGATGAGATCGGGGAACAACCGTGTTCAATAGCACGAACGCTGTCGGTGATTGGTGATCGGTGGACGATGTTGATTTTACGAAATGCATTCTTGGGTGCACGCCGTTTTGAAAGTTTTCAACAAAACTTGGGTGTCACTCGTCATGTGCTTTCTGAGCGTTTAAAGCGTTTGGTTGAACATGATATTTTGGAGAAAAGACCTTATACAGATCGCCAAGAGCGCTTTGAATATTGTTTGACTGAAAAAGGCCTAGCTTTATACCCAGTGCTGATGTCCATGGCAACATGGGCCGATCAATGGATGGACGAAGGCTTAGGTCGTCCCGTGCAGTTTATTCATAAAACCTGTGGGCATAGCATTCAGCCACATTTGGTTTGTAACGAATGTGGTGATGCCATACATGCCAAAGACATCAAAGCGATACCGACACAGGTTTATGTCGATGCTTTAGCTGGTCAATCAGACGTTAAACAAGCTTAAGTTTATAAACAGTTTGCAGGTTTTGGTACGCCTGCCAAACGACTCAGATGACGCGCTACAAGCCCAGTATTAAACTTTTCTTGCAGTATGGCATTATTGATGTCTGCACTGACTGTTTTCATTAAAAACTTAATCAGCGGACGTGTTGCAGGTGAGTGTCCAAACTGTTGGTAAAATTGACGCACTGCCATGAGGATTTCAAAGTGCCAACCAGTCAATTCAAGCTCTAAAGATTTTGCTAACTCTTTTGCAACCTCTTGATTCCAAATGGTGTAATCAACCAAATGACCATCTTGGTCTAATTCTAAATTCATCTAAACACTCAAAATTATTTCAAACTGATACAACGACTATGGCTTAAGCATAGCTCAGCAAATCTAGCATAGCTGATGGTTTCTAGGTTACTTGGATGGACAGCAGCAATATTTTCAGCATCCTGTTCAAGCACAAATACACAAGCTAGCTGCTGAATAAAAGTATGCTCTATATACAGGGCTGCATCTCCCATTAAAACCACATCATCCCTTGATTGATACAGGTTTTGTAATTTACTCAGCGCTTGTTCCATCGCGGAAAATGGAGACTGCACGAGATAAAGTGTTTTGCTCATAATTGTTTCCTTACCAATACAATACATGGTCAAACTGTTGTATTAAATTGGCATTGAGTTCAACACATTCAATTTCTTGCTCAGTTTGTTGAACAAAAGCAGAAGCTTGATTCTTGGTTTCAATCCAAATTGGGCTTAGATCATAAAATTCAAAGCTATCAACCATGTTTGAAGCCAGTTTAAACGCATGCTTTAAGGGTTCAAATGACTGAGCATTGTTTAATAAGCTGAGTGCAGCATCTTGTAATAGAACTTTGACTTCACAGCCAAAAGTCGCAAGAACCATCGTTGCAGACAGGCTTTCATGCACTTGCAAAGAGTTCAAATTGGCTTGGGTTAAAATAACCAGTACAGATTTCACACAATATACCTTTTAAAAGCAACAAATTCTTGAAAACTTAGCACTTAGAATTGAATTAAGCGCTCTGCAGATTGAACGGCATCGGCCAGTTCCCCTAGGCCTACCAAGTCAAAACCTGTAGCAAGATTATGCTGTGCTAGCTGATGACGCTGTGCATTTTCGGCATCGGTAATTCCTCGAGCCAAGGCTGCACTTACACAAACGGGTAGGCGAATAGCGAGTTTTTGCCACTCAGAACATAGATTCCGTTGGTCGTCAGGTACCCATTGCAGAGCATTGGCAACCTGAACAGCATCTTGGTAGAAAAACACTCGAAAGGGTTCATTTTTCGCATGCAGTGCTTGTGCTAAACCTAGAGCATGCCATGCATGAATTGAACTCGGTGCGGAGGTAATTAGTAATAAAGTACTCATCAAACTTCACTAGAGGAATGTCCAAAGCTTGCTTGGTACATTCGGACTTCATAATAAAAAGGTAGTATACAATGATTTTAGGTGGTATCTAAAGAATTTAGCACCAAATATAAAAAATATTTTAAAAATAAATTTTATAAAACAATATGTTATGAAATTGGTTTAAATGAAGAAAAACAAAAATCCATTTTTTATCTGCACGAAATTACCTGTATTTTCTTTCCTTTTGCTACATTCTCGATAGAATAAAAGGCAATCTGCACCAAGAAAAATGAAGCTTCCGAAACCAATACAACGTGGGTCAACTTGGCGTATCACTGTTACTTTTGACAAGCAGCGATACTCAGTGACCAGAGATACAGCAAAAGAGTGCGAGCACTGGGCATCAATCAAACTGCTGGAGCTTAAAACTGGTAAGGCTGATTTAGAACAAGGAATAAAGCCAGCATACCCATTTCGCCAATTATGCGATAAGTACTATCAAGAGCATGGCAGACATATGCGATCTGCTAGAACAATTATGCTCAAGATTAAAAACCTTGATCGCATTGCACCCAATGTTGCCGATAAGTCTATCTATGATTTTAAGCCCAGCGACATTGTTGAGTGGCGAAATAAACGGAAAAAAGAAGTCAAAGTATCAACTTTAAGAAATGAGCATGCTATCTATTCGGCTGTTTTCACTTATGCCTTGAAAGAGCTTTTTTTAATTGAGTCGAATGTTTGGCAAACTGTGCCGATGCCAAGTAAGGAAAAATCACGAAATCAGCGAATCATGCCTGAACAGCAAGGAGTATTGCTCAAAGCGCTGGATTGGGATGGTGTGTCTACACCTGAGAAGTCAAAGCACTATGTAGCATGGGCATTTCTATTTGCGCTTGAAACTGCAATGCGACAAGGTGAAATACTGGCAATGCGTAGAACAGACTTGAGAGATGGTTTTGTACATCTGCCAATGACTAAAAATGGCGAGTCTCGAAACGTACCGTTATCGAAAGAAGCAAAGCGCCTGCTTTCATTATTACCTTTGGATAGCAATGTTCTGGTACCAATCGACAAAGATATATGTTGTGCAACGTGGGTGAGAGCTAAAAAAAGAGCGAATCTACCTCACATCAATTTCCATGATTCACGACATGAAGCAATCACAAGAATGGTTAAGGTACGGAAATTACCAGTTGAGGTTTTAGCAAAGATCACCGGGCATAAAACAATTGGGATATTAATTAACACTTACTACAATCCAGATGCTCAGGACCGACCGTACACAGATAAATGCTAGAATAGATGTGAAGTGTGGCTTGGCGGCATTACATTTGGGGCTTATAATTATCTAAGATTGATTTCCTACCATCCGGGGTAGTTTCTACCTCATACAGCATCTCATAAATTTCTTTGTCTTCTGGCGATTTTTTTGAGTCTACAAGTTGTTTTAATTTTAACTTATAGTCTTTTTTACCTGCATGAAGCAAACTTGCATAGTATGCCCATTCTGTTTGATCGTAATAGGGGGCATCTTTAGGCATATTATCTAATTTATTTTTATATAAATTGGCGTTGTATAAATAACAGTCTTCAATATCCTTCTTAGGTTTGTTTAAAACTTCAATGAGTAAACATTGAAGATTTTTCATATTAGTTGTTTCTTTTCTTGCCAAGATTTTATTTGTAATAGCATAGGCTTCAGCATAATTACCAAGACTCATATTGATGTTAAGTGAAAGATTATTTCGTTCTTTCTCTGAATTAATTTGAGAGATCTGAGGAAGAATTTCCTTGAGCTTTTGATTAGTAATTTTTGGGTCTGGCTCGCTTTGAGATTGAATTAATATCTGATTATATTCATTTATGATTTTTTGACTGTCCAGAGAGAGTTCAGCATCAGCTCCAGTTGTTGAGCTTTGTGTGTGGATTTCTGTTTCACTTGCACTGCTACAAGCCGTAAGGGGAAGGATCGAGAGTAAAAGTGGGAATAATATCTGTTTCATTAGTTTACACGCTTAGCTGCTGAATTTAGTTTAAAAGTATATTTTTTATATGGAGGAATAGGGGTTACATATCCCACACTATCTGCCGGTTTTACTGTGTAACCCAATGTTAATTCAACCTCAACAAGTTGTAAATTTGGTTCCGGCAAAGTGATGTTACAACTCCCAAGTGGTGCTTTCTTTTTATCCGTATTCCAAATTCCTTCACCAATTGTCAATTTAGCCACACTTAACAGCTCTCCTTCACGACTAATTTTTACACGACCATAAGGTAGAACCTTTCCACTTTCAGATAGCGGATAAGCATTAATTGAGACACTGATAAATAAATTTTTTTCATTTAAAACGTAATTTAATAAATAACTAACAGCACCTGATAGAACTTGGACACCTTCATCAAATGGTTGAATAACGGCTTTATGACTAATAAATACATCTGTAGAGTTTTGAGGAATATAGTAATTTATATATTGCTCTTTTTCTGCGCTAAAGCTATTAGTTAAATTATTGGAATTTTGAGATGTTGGTGTAAGTGAGTTTGAGCGATTTAATCCAGAAACACTACCAGATGCTTTGACGACTAAATTTTGACTTGAGATGAAGGTGGCACCGCAGGTAGTTTTATCTCCTGCTACGATCATAGCCTTGCCATTAATAACAACTAAGCTATTACTTGCTATAGCTGTAACGATAGTGTTGCATTTAGGGCAGTAATGTTTCATTCCATTTAGATGAGCAGCTTTACCTTGAACGATGAAGTTATTATCTGCCTCAATCACTATACCCCCATGGGTCGTTTTGTCGCCTATTGTTATTGTTGCTTGCATTAAGATAACTCTTTTGTATTGCTAATATAATGAGATAGATGTGGATGTTATCTTTTACACACCATAAATTCCTTCTGATTTTTGTAAGATTTTTAAGTTGACCCTGTACAAGGTATATGGCATATTTCTGCTATAGTGGGCGAAGTTATAGTAATTCACTTAGCATTATGAACAGCGAGCCGATAATGTGGATTAGTTGACAACTCGGAAAGACGAGCATCCAAGCCTAATCATTTAATTGGGTTTTTTTATGCCTTGAGAATTGTTCCGTGAAAGCAATATCAAGGCACCCAATGGCGGCTTAACTTTAATCGTAGTGGTTTAAATTTTAATGCCGCCACCCAGATTTCAATTAAAGTTAATTCATAAAATATTGATTTATTCTTAATTCATTTTTCACAAAAAATTCACGAATAAGTATGCATGATTGCTGCTAGAAACAGCTGTAGTTTCTGAATGACCTTCCAAGGTCCTTAGTTTAAGCCCACATCAATCTACTGCTGAGGTGGGCTTTTTTTTGCATCGAGAAAAGTAATGCTCCGATTGTTAATGTGTTTATTTGGCCTTCATGGTGCAATTGAGATAGATCACACGATTGATGGTGATGAGATCAAGGTGTGTCGTGATTGCTCGAAAGAAATTAAGTGATATTTAAGAAATTGAGTGATTTATTCATCATAGTGAAACAATGGGATTATATTCTGTGAAAAATAAAGATGAATTAAAGAATTAGTAATAAAGCGCAAATTTAACCCGCTTACTTTGGGAGAGGTAAGCGGGTTTTTTATTGAGTAATTTATATTTCCTTTTTGCCGAACGTATTACGGCACATAGAACCCCGCTCAATATGCATTATTGGCGGGGTTTTCTTTTCTTATTTGAACTATCCGGAAATACCGGAGGGTTGGGATTTATGACAGATCGTGTACAAGCGAAAAAAGATTTGCAGTTCTGTTGTTCGGAGCTGGCGAAATATCAAAACCTCAGCCGTTCAGGTCTTAAACGTCATCAAATGATAGCGATTGATGAAATAATGAGATCGCAATACTTTCAGCATGAAACACCTTAGCATCATCCTTATCATCGACCCAAAACCATTCAGGTTGATAGACCTGTTGGACATCTGAAAAATCATCGTATTCCAGTATTTCTTGTGTCGCATCTCGATAGGCAAGCCACTTGCCATCTTTGGTAATGTAGGCCATTGAACACCCCCTCAAATTACAAACTTCACATTTCATTCACTAATTTTTTTCTTTTCATAAACGATATACAGTACATAGCTATAACTGTAACACATGCAATATTCCGAACCTTTAAAATGATGATATAGTGCTCTTGCAGATTGACCGACTCAAGAGAATTTTGAGTCGGTTTTTTGCGTTTAATATCTGTGGAGAACTCATTTGCAACACCAAAAATACACCAATGATATGCAACTTGCTGATTATTATATGGAGTATCTATACAATGATTTTAGTGACTGGTGGTTTAGGCTTTATAGGCTCTCATATTGCTTTGAGCTTTATGGCGCATGGGCAAGAGGTCATTATTGTAGACAATTTATCCAATGCGAACTTACAAACTCTTGAACGATTAGAATTTATTAGTGGCATGTACGTGCCTTTTGTCAAAATTGATATACGAAATACGCCTGCTTTAAACAAAGTTTTTGAGCAGTATTCCATCGATGCAGTGGTGCATGCAGCAAGTTTCAAATCGCTTGAAGAATCTGTACTGAAGCCTTTGGAATACTATAACGATAATGTCAGTTGTATCATGAGTTTACTGCGTGCCATGCAGCGCACAGGTGTACGCACTTTGGTTCATCTTTCCAGTCTTGCGGTCTATGGTGAATCCAGCCTACATTTAGAAGAAGATTTGGAGCTGAATTTCGGCTATCCAAACCCATATATCAAGTCGCAGCAAATGGTCGAAGAAATTATTCGAGATACAGCAAAAACGGATAATGAATGGAAAATTGCAATTTTAAGAATGGGCAATGTCGCTGGTGCATTTGAAAATGCGATGCTCGGAGAATTGTTCCCGCCTTTACCGAAAAATATTATTCCACTGTTGATGCAAGTTGCCGCAAAACAGCGTGATCACATTGAACTTAGAAAAAGTGCACAAACCACAGACCATACCGTAGAGCGTAGTTTTTTACATATCCTCGACGCATGTGATGCGATTGCGGCTTCGCTACAATGGTTAAGTACTCAACAATTTGCCTGTGAAGCTTTTAATATTGCAGGTCAAAGTGTGTCGATACAGCAGTTGGTTGAAAAAGTTGAAAGCGTGACGCAAAGTGATATTGCTACAGTCGATGTTGTGGATTCGCACATCGTGGAATTAGATCAGGTCGCAGCAGAGTGTAGTAAAGCAAAAAACGTTTTACACTGGGAAGCGAAGCGCAGTTTAGAACAAACCCTTGAAGATGGATGGCGTTTCTACCGACAAAGTTTAGATAGCCGTTAATTAATTTAATGATAATAATTATCATTTACATATTTTTACTTAATCATTAAGATAAGGAAAACAAGCGCAAAATAATTATTTTGCAATTCACTTAAAAAGGAAGAGGTTAAAATGCAAACACGTATTGAACATGACACGATGGGCGAAGTTGAAGTACCGAGCGAAGCACTTTGGGGTGCTCAAACTCAGCGTAGTTTGCAAAACTTTAAAATTGGCAGTGAACGTCTACCACGTCCAATGATTCGTGCCATGGGCTTAGTGAAAAAAGCAGCAGCATTAACCAATGCTGAGCTCAACCAAATTCCACAAGAACTGGCGCAATACATCGTCGGTGCAGCGGATGAAGTGATTGCAGGGCAGTGGGATAGTCAGTTTCCTTTGGTGGTATGGCAAACTGGTTCAGGCACACAAAGCAACATGAACTGTAATGAAGTGATTGCCAATATCGCCAATCAGAAACTTGGCAATCCTTTAGGTGCACAAAAACCTGTACACCCGAACGATCACGTGAACCGTGCTCAGTCGACCAATGACTCGTTCCCAACGGCGATTCATGTCGCAGCAAGTATTCAGATCAATGAATTACTGATTCCTGCGGTTACCCAGCTTCGAGATACTTTAGAGGCAAAGTCTCGAGCATTTTCAGACATCGTCAAAATTGGCCGAACTCATTTACAAGATGCGACACCCTTAACCTTAGGTCAAGAATTTAGCGGTTATGTTTCCCAGCTCGATCATGGTTTAAAGCGCTTACAACAAGCACTTTCAGGCTTGTATGAGCTGCCTTTAGGTGGAACGGCTGTAGGTACAGGGCTGAATGCTCATCCTGATTATGCAGAAAAATCAGCGGAGCAACTGGCAGAGTTGACAGGGCTGCCTTTTGTGACTGCACCAAATAAATTTGAAGCATTGGCTGGGCGCGATGCAGCAGTGTTTGCCTCAGGTGCATTAAAAACGCTTGCGGTAAGCTTGAACAAAATTGCCAATGACATTCGCTGGTTGGCAAGTGGCCCACGATGTGGTTTTGGCGAGTTACGTATTCCTGAAAATGAACCAGGCTCAAGTATTATGCCGGGGAAAGTGAACCCGACTCAAAGTGAAGCGATGACTATGGTGGTGGCTCAAGTCTTAGGCAATGACACCACGATTAATGTTGCGGGTGCATCGGGTAACTTTGAGTTGAATGTATTCATGCCAGTGATTGCGTTTAATTTGTTGCAGTCGATTCAGCTTTTGGGTGACGCATGTAATAGCTTCAATGATCACTGCGCAGTGGGTATTGAACCGAACCGTGAAAAAATTGACCACTTTTTACATGACTCATTGATGTTAGTTACGGCTTTAAATCCTGTGATTGGCTATGAAAATGCAGCAAAAGTTGCCAAAACAGCTTATAAAGAAGGCAAAACACTAAAACAAGTGGCTGTAGAGTTGAACTTGGTCACGGCTGAGCAGTTTGATGAAGTGGTGCGTCCAGAGCAAATGATTTCACCAAATGTAAAATAAACTTTCTTCAATTGCTCAATGAAAGAGCAAATGAACATCAGCGGTTTTTATCTTTGGGCGAAGTCGGTACAATGGTCGACTAGAGATAAACTGCTGATGAGTTCCCATGCTTGATATTTATTTGACAGATGTTCAGAAAAACGTGCAATTTAACGATTATCCGGGTGAGCATCCTGTTAAATTTGTTTTAAATTTCAAAAAGATTTTCCCAAGTGTTATGGAGTTATTACTTCCTGTTCTACCTGAAAATGAAAATCTTGAAGAAATGACATGGGAATCAACCACGACTGACTTCGAACTTTTCAAGCTGTTATTGAGTGGTTGGGGCGTGATTGAGTTACGCTTAAACGCGATCAAACAGTTTAAAGATAAAGATTTTGCCGATGCTCTAGTGAAACGTGCACAACAAAAGCGCAAAGACTTTGCAAAAGCACAGCAACAGTTGAAAACGGTTGAACTCGATTATTTATTTATGCATGAGATTCATGCATTGATCGATGCAGAATTGGTTGAACTGGGTGAAAAGTTCTATTTACCCGTTCTTCGTGACTTATGGAAAAATAAAATTTCCACTCAAGTCTTAGAAGCCAAATTTTAAGTCATTCAAAAATCCTCCAAATGGAGGATTTTTTATATCGATAGCAAAACTATGTATTTGCGAGCACAAGAAAGTATTTAAACTGCATCTAAAGCAATAAATTTTATTATTTGGTCAAATGTTGGAATTAATATTGCTTGATACATTGGGTCATCATTCACAGTATAACCGTAAGGATTTTATAATATGTCAAATCAGTTCATCGACTTAATCACAAAGCGTCGTACCATTTATGCCATTGGTAAAAAGGTCGAGCACAGCCCTGAATTTTTAACTGATTTGATTCAAACAGCCATTAAACAAAGCCCATCATCGTTCAATTCACAGTCATCTCGGGCGGTGATTTTATTTAATGCGGAACATGAAAAGTTCTGGGCTTTTGTGGCTGAAAAACTGAAGTCTTATGCTAAAGATGAAGAAAGCGCGGCTAAAACAACGGCAAAAATGGCCAGTTTTGCAGCAGGTGTAGGTACAGTTTTATTTTTTGAAGATCTGGATGTAATTCAGGGTCTACAAGAGCAATTTCCATCTTATGCTGAAAATTTCCCAGTATGGGCAGAGCATTCAACAGCAATAGCGCAGTTTGCAACTTGGACTACATTACATACCTTAGGTTTAGGTGCATCTTTACAGCATTACAATCCAATTGTAGATGAAGAAGTCCATGCTGAGTGGGATGTGCCTGCAAGTTGGAAACTGCGAGCACAACTGGTCTTTGGTTCAGTTGAGGGCGAAGCTAAAGAAAAAGGCTTTGTGGATGATGCTGTACGCTTTAAAGTCTTCAAATAATCAATGAAAAAGCCGCTTTATATGGAGCGGCTTTTTTTAGGCTTAGTTTTACAGATTGGTTACTTCTTCATTTTGCGGTAGTCACTCGGGCGAATAGGGCGGGTTCCGCGCCATAAACCTTTCTTTTGCTTTTTCGCATGGCTTTGTAAAGCATTCATATGTTTCAAATGCTTTTTATCCTTAATATAGTCCTCATAGACCCATGCTGCACCGCGTTTGACCATCTCCTCATTCATACTTCTCCGAAAACGATAGATTTCACCTACACAACGACCATAACGGTCAATGTCTGTAATGCGAACACGAACCACTTTCCGATAAACCATTTTTTTGATTAAGCGTTTTGATTCAGGCCCATAGCTTTGAGTCGACTCCGGCGCATCAATATAGGCAAAGCGTAATTTGGTTTCAGAGCGTCGAAAGTTAAAGCGATAACATCTCAGTGTATCACCATCACTTATAGCCGTAATCCGGCACCAATAGGTTTTACCTTTTTTAAAGGGATGGAGAAGTTGGCTGAGAGCATTTTGTATTTTATAAAAAGTAAATACCAGTATCAGGCAAAGGGCGAAGCCAATACCGATGAGCCAGCTATTGGACAGGTAATCAAACATAGAGGAGAGCAATGGAAAATAAAAATATCAAAAAGACATTGTATGGTAGATACGGCTTTGTTGCACAAAGATTTCATAACTATATGATTTTAAAAGTTTTGATTATTTTTTGATCCAAAATTAAATTTATTTAAATCAGATGCTTACATATTTATGCAACAAAGCCCATTATATGTACAAGGACCTGTATTCAATCCACAACAAATTGAAACCTTGCTTAAACCGATTCAAAGTTGGTGGTACTGGGATCGTTCAGGTAATTTGCAGGGCGTATTTGGCTTGAATGAGCGTGTTGAATTACTTCCATCCATAGAAACACCACTACACTTTTCTAGTGAACAAGAAGAAATGATGGTCGAGGCAACCTTTCCCGATCATTTGATGTATTACCTCAAACTCAATAACTCATTTTTAGTCGATAAAATTGATGATGATACATTGTATCAGTTGGTGGTTAAGAGTATCCCTGAAGCAAGAACGTACAATCTATCTGGTACACGTGATATTTTAAATTTCATCTGTTTAAAGCTGATTTACAAAGATCAATTTGAGTCTGACGATAATTTACAGTATCAATTGATTCATTTGAAAGATAAAAAGTTCACAATGGATCAAGTGATGAATAATGTAATGGCTAAAACTGAATAATATTATTTTAGTATTTTATACACCTTATTAAAATGAATAAACATAAATTCTCAAGAGAGAGTAAATATGAATTACAAAGTATTATTTTTCTTGCTTATCATTATACCAGTGGCGTTATCTGGCTGTATCGGAAATTGGGCATATGGACAGATTTAAGCAATGATACTGATTCATCCTAAAAAAGGAATTTTAATACCAGTAATTATCTTTGCATTAATTGGATGTGCCAGTATTGGACCAAATGCAACATATTATATGGGAATAGTATCCTTTAATTATAATCCAGCGTATGCAAGCTGTATGGTGAAATTAAATGGTACAGAAATAGGTGGAGGTTATGGGAGATCTATGAATACTTCTCCTGTAAAAGTTGGAACTCAAATTGTCACATGGAGGGATGCAAAAACAGGGCAAGTTCATAATGCTACAAATGAAGTCAGCCTAACAAAAGAAGACATTAAAGGAATGAAGTACTTGGCGGTACACTTATATCCAGATGATAGTATTGAAATTACAACATCCAATAATTGGCCAAATCCGACTGTAAAAGGTAATGCTTGGTACGATAGGTTAACTAAATAGATCTAAATAATGTTTATGAAAACGATTAAAGCTATTTAATCTATATAAATTATATATGTTTACATAGATTAAATATTTTAAAGAAAACAAGGAACTACTATGAATCTAAAGAAGCTATTACTCCTACCTATCAGCTTGGTTTTTAGTGTTACAGGTTGTGCAGGTATTGGACCAAATGCAACTTATTATATGGGAACGACTTCATTTCATTACGATCCGTCATATAGCCCTTATATGGTAAAATTGAACGGAAGTGAAATAGGTGGCGGCGGTGGTGGTATGAATACTTCACCGGTAAAGATTGGACTACAAACTATTACATGGAAAGATGCAAAAACAGGTGAAATACACTCTGCTAAAAATCAAGTAATCATTACTAAAGAACAATTAAAAGGTAAGAAATATTTAGCGGCACATTTATATCCAGATGACACAGTTGAAGTTACGACATCTAATAACTGGCCAAATCCAACTGAAAAAGGTAGTAAATGGCTAAATCAATTGAAAAAATAATAGATAGTGAGCGTAGCTAATGTTTACGAAAACGATTAAAGCTATTTAATCTATATAAATTAGATATGTTTACATAGATTAAAGCTATTTAATCTATATAAATTAGATATGTTTACATAGATTAAATATTTTAAAGAAAACAAGGAACTACTATGAATATAAAGAAGTTAATCCTACTACCTATCAGCTTAGTTTTTAGTGCTGCAGGTTGTGCAGGTATTGGACCAAATGCTACATATTATATGGGTACAACATCAGCTAATTATAATCCAACTTATAATACTTATGACGTCAAATTAAATAATCATATTATTGGCGGAGCCATTGGATCTATGAATACATCTGCCGTAAAAATTGGTTTACAAGACGTTACGTGGAAAGATGCAAAAACTGGTGAATTACATAAATCAAAGAATCAAGTTATTTTAAATAAAAATGATGTTAAAGATAAAAAATACCTTGTTGTTCATTTATATCCTGATGATACAATTGAAATTATAACTTCTCTTAATTGGCCAGTCCCAACAGAGAAAGGATTAAAGTGGCGAGAAAAAATTAAAAATAATGGAGTTAAATAATGTTTACAAAAACAATAATAAAGCGAACAACAGAAACCAATAGTGATGTTTCCAATACACCGCCTACTGCAAAACAGGATTGTTCAGATGTAGTCCATATTTCAGTTTTTTTTGATGGTACAGGTAATAACAAAGATGCTGATGAAGAAAAAAAGAAATGGTCAAATCCAGCTAGGTTGTGGAAATCTGCTGATCAGCATGCTCAAGAAAGTGAGAGTAATGGGTGTAAGTCAAATTATGCAATCTATGTATCAGGCGTAGGCACACGTTTTAATGGCGAGTTAAATATATTCCAACGTGCACTCGCTATGATGCAAGACCATAGTGGTTTTGGCCTTGGTGTGGGGACAGGTGGAACCCGACGCTTAGATTATGGCGAAGATCAACTGAATGATGCTTTAAAGCAAGTCATGATTATAAATGCAAAAAAATCAGAAATAGACACAGGTAAATATGCCAATGAAAAAAAAGTGTATAGTTTTGCAGAGGTCGATAATAGTTTAAAGCAACATCGCCTCATTAAAAAAATTAATATTTCTACATTCGGCTTCTCTCGTGGAGCAGCTCTAGCCCGTGCATTTACGAATCAATTTATGTGGCAATGCGAATCTGATTGTAACGGTTTAAGTTACGGCACTGGAAAATACCCTATTGAATTTAAATTTATGGGGATCTTTGATACCGTTGCCTCATTTGGCTTACCCGCGACCAACTTAAATAATAATTTAACCTTTGAAGGTCGGGATATGGTCATTGATGAACGCATTAAAATGTGTGTGCACCATGTAGCAGGAAATGAGCTGCGCTTTGCCTTCCCCGTGGATTTAATTCATAAAGAAAATGGTCAAATTTCTAATCCAAATTGGAAAGAACTTGTTTATCCAGGCATGCATTCCGATGTGGGTGGTGGCTATACACCTGGCAGCCAGAATGTCAATGATAACTTTGCCCGTATCCCATTGAAAGATATGTTGGAAGATGCTGTCGGCGCAGGTGTTCGAATGTTTGACTATAACCAATTAAAAGAAAAATATAGGGCATTATTTACTGAACAGTTCGAAATTCAAAACGAAACACAGCGTTTATATGATGAGGTAAAAGCACAAATACCGTCTACAGGAAAAGTTCAAGATCAAATTACTGCTGCTATGAAAGTTTATTATAGTGCGTATGGAACATTGGCGAGAAGCAAGACAGCCTCTGTCAGTCAAAATGTACGTAAAGATAATAAATTTCGTGAAATATTACCGATCGGCCCATCAGATATGGCAACTGAAATCAGCCGCTTAGAAAAATTACAAAACCTAACAGCACCTAATAAATCTGGTGGAATAAATATTTTTAGAATATTGTCACCTGTTTCAAAAGCATATGAGTTTTTCTTAGACGTAGATGATTGGGAGTTCGCGAGTTGGCATAAAGAATCAACACCAGAAATTATGAGCTTTTATCAAAACTATATTCATGACTCTAAGTAGGGTTTTATGAGTAATGCTGAACCTTTTAGTTATTTCCGTCAAAGAACGGTATATGAGTCCCGTCGTAGTGGAAAGGGCGAGGAGGTAGATCAAAAAACTGCAGAAGATAAAGCAGTATGCGCTGTGGTAAATAGGGAAGTACAACACGAAGAATTTTTTGATGCATTTGAACGAGCTAAACAAGAAGATTTACCGTTAGCTATGTAAAAAAGAATAAACTCTTGGTACGGTCGCTAAGTTTTAACTCCTTATAAGTGCTATTAAGAAATTAATATTTACTCCATATTTTAAGCATCTTAAGATGAGATGCTTATTGTTTACTTTCATATTGAGTGCCCTACAAATGGTTATGGTGCAAATAACAAAGATACAGAATTAGAAAAACAAGGAGTAATTTGTAAGACTGGTGCGTTGGTTGTTTAGAGGTTCCAAATGACAGTCAATACAGGAAACTAAGTTAGAACTTCGATTTTTTTTAAATTATATAAAATAGCCTAAGCGAAAATTTTATAAATTTCGTTCCTTAAAAAATGGTTTCTTTTATTCTCCATTAAATTTTTATGCCAAAAAATTCCAATATTCATTTGCGGCAGTTTTACAGGAACATCAAAAATATTGAGTAGAGGGGAAACATGCAAATGACTCAAAATATTTTGAGGAATCGTTAAAATTGCATTGGGATATTGCTCTAAAATTTGTAGTGCAGTGGAATAGTGCTGACAACGCAAAAAAACCTGCCTAGACAGTTGCTTACGATTTAAATGAACATCTTCAACCAAAACACCAGTACGCCGCGAAGATACACCAATATGTGGTGCAGCCAAATACAATTCAGCATTGATTTGCTGGAGCTGAGTACAAGCCACAAACTGGTCTTTGACCAAGCTCTCAAATTGAATTTTATCGCCAAAGTTTTGTTCCAAATCAATCACAAAATCAATTTGTTGAGAAACTAAATCAGCATCTACTGTTTTACGGTCCAGCTTACTACTCATGAACTGAATACTTAGTCCAAGTTCCTGAAAGTGAGCGACTAACTTTGGGAAAACAATCGGCTCGATTTCATCATGAATCGCAATTTTTAGGCTTTGAACCATGTTAGGGTTGAAGCTTTGCTGCTGCATGGAAATACTTTGGATTGCAATTAAAGCATTTTTAACAATCAGGTAATTTTGCTCTGCAAAAGGTGTTGGAAGCATTTGACTGCCAGAGCGAACAAATAAATCATCCTTTAAATGGCTACGTAGACGCTGCAAGGCATGACTGGCAGCAGACTGCGTAATAGACAAAATTTGAGCTGCTTTTGAAATACTTTTTTGCTCATAAATCGCAATAAAAAGCGGGTATAAATTGATATCGATGTGATGAAAAAGCCCCATATCAATGGGTGACTTACTATGAATATTGTTCATGCTGATCTATAAAATAAAATCATTTTGTTCATATTAGTTTTCAGGTTATGTTGATGTAAAGCGAAAATATCAAAATAGATCGAAGGAAGTAGCCATGTTTGAACTCTCAGCACGTGCTCAAGATTATGTAGAACGTACTAAACAATTTATCCAAAATGAAATTGAGCCCATCGAAACTGACTTTTGGCATGAGGTACATGAACTGAACCAAGGTGGCGACTGGACCAAATGGCAGTGGCCTGCACAACTTGAAACGCTCAAAGCCAAAGCAAAAGCTGCGGGTTTATGGAATATGTTTTTGCCTTGTCCTGAATTGGGTCAAGGTCTATCGGTTCAAGAGTACGCTCATATTGCAGAACTCACAGGTCGTAGTCTCCTTGCGCCGACCGTGTTTAACTGTAATGCGCCTGACAGTGGCAACATGGAGGTATTGTGGCGTTATGGCTCTGAAGCTCAAAAGCAAGAGTGGCTTACGCAGCTTTTGGATGGAAAAATTCGCTCTGTTTTCTGCATGACAGAGCCTGCCGTTGCTTCATCCGATGCGACCAATATGCAAGCAACAGCCGTGATCGAAGGCGATGAAATTGTGTTAAATGGCCGTAAATGGTGGTCTTCAGGCTTAGGTGACCCCAATGCCAAAATTATTATTTTTATGGCACATACACCAGATGAAACTAAAGATCGCCACCATCAACACTCGATGGTTTTAGTGCCTGTTGAAACGGCTGGAGTCAAAATAGAACGAATGTTACCAGTCTTTGGTGACTACGATGCTCCCCATGGTCACGGCGAAATTAGCTTTAGTAATGTTCGTGTTCCTGTTTCCAACTTTATTGGTGGTGCAGGTCAAGGTTTTGAAATTGCCCAAGGTCGTTTAGGGCCGGGTCGTATTCATCACTGTATGCGCTGTATTGGTGCTGCGGAAAAATCTTTAGAGTTGATGATTGATCGCGGCATGAGTCGTACAGCATTTGGGAAAGAGATTTTAAAATTAGGCGGAAACCTAGAGCGCGTGGCTGATGCACGTGTTGCAATTGATCAAGCACGTTTATTAACCTTGTATGCTGCGTATAAAATGGATACTTTAGGGAATATGGCAGCGTTAACTGAAATCTCTGCGATTAAAGTCGTTGCGCCAAGTGTGCTTGAAAAAGTGGTCGATATGGCGATTCAAATTCACGGCGGAGCAGGTGTGTCGCGTGATACGCCTTTGACAGGTTTCTTCGCTCAAGCACGTTCACTGCGTTTGGCCGATGGTCCAGACGAAGTGCATAAAGGCATGATTGCAAAATTAGAACTGGCAAAACGTGGCTATAGTACGCGTCGTAAAAAATAATAGAGGAGAAGATCATCTCTTTAATTCATCGTGTTGAAATAAGAATAGATGAACTTCTAAGTTGTAAAGAAAAGATTGATAGTTTGGGAAAAAAGAATGTCAGCGATTGATGTAGGTGGAACAGTTCGGGCGGGTGAAGAACTGGATGCTGTAGCCGTAGAAAACTGGCTCAAAGCACAAGGTGCCGATCTACAAGGGCAGGTTGAAGTCACGCAATACTCAGGCGGTGCATCTAACTGGACGTATAGATTGAAATACGACAATGTAGATCTGATTTTACGTCGTCCACCCAAAGGTACCAAAGCTAAATCTGCACATGACATGGCACGTGAATATCATGTGCAAAAGAGTTTAACCCCTTTTTATCCTATGCTTCCCGAAATGGTTGCATTGTGTCAGGACGAATCTGTTCTTGGCTGTGACTTCTACGTGATGAAACGCGTAGAAGGCATTATTCCACGGGCCAATTTACCGAGAGAGTTAGATTTTAAAGAAACCCAAGTTCGTGAGTTATGTATCAATGTGATTGATAAACTGATCGAACTTCATCAAGTCCCATACCAAGGCACAGAACTTGAGAACCTTGGTAAAGGTGATGGTTACTGTCGTCGTCAAGTGGAAGGTTGGGACGCTCGTTTTGAAAAAGCCAAAACCATTAACGTCCCTTCATTTAAATATGTGCGAAAGTGGCTGAAGGATAATATTCCAGCAGACTCAAAAACCTGCGTAATTCATAACGATTGGCGGTTTGATAATGTCATTTTAGATCCGAATTATCCGACGCAAATTATTGGTGTTTTAGACTGGGAAATGGCAACGCTCGGTGATCCACTGATGGATTTAGGTTCGGCTTTGGCATATTGGGTTGAAGAGTCGGATAGTGCACTCTTTAAAGCGACACGTCGCCAACCGACAAATCTTAAAGGCATGTTCACACGTAAAGAAGTGGTCGATTATTATTTAGAAAAAACGGGTTTAGAAGTAGAGAATTGGACCTTTTATGAAGTCTTTGGCATTTTCCGTTTAGCCGTGATTGCCCAGCAAATTTATTATCGCTATCACCATAAACAGACCAATAACCCAGCTTTCAAAGATTTTTGGATTTTAATTCATGCTCTCCATATTCGCGCACTTAAATTGATTGGTTTACAAAAAATTGAAGCCAATGAAGTCGCTCAAAAATACATTGTTAAAATGAAGGAAATATTAGGCAAATGACCACTATTTATTTCATTCGCCACGGGCAAGCATCTTTTGGTGCAGAAAGTTATGATCAACTCTCTCCCAATGGTGAACTCCAAGCCAAAATTTTAGGTCAATATTTTGATCAGATCTTAAAAGAAGCGCCTGTGGTGGTTTCAGGCTCTATGCAGCGACATCAACAAACGGCATGTATTTCTTTGGCTGAGTGCTTTCCTGAGGTGGATGTTTTAACAAATTCTGCATGGAATGAGTTCAATCATCAGCAAGTCTTTGCTCATTACGAACCGCGTTTTAACGAGCCACATTTACTCAAAGCCGATGTGGCTAAAGAGTCGAACCCACGTGCTTATTTGGCCAAGATATTTGAAGGGGCAATTGAACGCTGGACAGGTGGCGACTATCACCATGAATACGATGAATCATGGCCTGAGTTTAAAAGTCGAATTGAAGTCGCTTTACAAGATTTGTGTGATGAACTGGCTCAAAGCAAACCGCGTTATGCTGTGGTATTTACTTCAGGCGGTGTGATTTCAGTGGTTGCAGGCAAACTCTTAGGTTTAAGTCCGAATAAAACTTTTGCGCTAAATTGGGCTATTGCCAACAGCAGCATGACTACATTGCGACTGGTGGGGAATGAACCTCAGCTTTTAAGTCTCAATGAACATCATTTTATTAAAGCCGAAAACTCAAACTTACTGACATGGATCTAAGGACAGGAATAAGACATGGCTAAAACAATTTTAATCACAGGGGCAAGTTCTGGCATTGGTGCAGGTATGGCACGCGAATTTGCACAAAAAGGCTATAACTTGGCAATTTGTGCACGACGCTTAGATCGCCTTGAAAGTTTAAAGCAGGAACTTGAGAGCAAGTACGGAATAAAAGTCATCCCTAAAGTTTTAGATGTGACCAATTACGATCAAGTGTTTGAAGTCTTTCGTGCATTTAAACAAGAATTTGGCCGTTTAGACCGTGTGATTGTGAATGCTGGAATTGGAGATGGGCGTCGAATTGGCAAAGGCAGTTTTGCGATTAATAAAGCCACGGTTGAAACCAACTTTATTTCAGCTCTAGCGCAGTGTGAAGCCGCAGTCGAAATTTTCCGTGAGCAAAATGCAGGGCATTTGGTTGTTATCTCGTCTATGAGTGCAGTCCGCGGTATGCCGAAACATTTGACCGCGTACGGTGCAAGTAAAGCCGGTGTTGCACATTTGGCTGAAGGTATTCGTGCAGAACTGCTCAATACCCCAATCAAAGTCACGACTATTTTCCCTGGCTATATTCGTACAGAAATCAATGAGGGTGCAAAACCACTACCTTTTGAAGTGGATGAAAAAACAGGTTCACGACTGTTGGCAGCAGAAATTGAAAAAGCTCCTGTAAAAGCCTATGTTCCAAAATGGCCGTGGTTACCACTGGGTTTAGCGATGAAAATTTTACCGCTGAAATTGGTCAATAAACTGGGTTAATGATTGAAATAAAAAGGCTGTAAATCAGCCTTTTTATTTTTAATTATGCGAGTGCCTTCTTAACATATGTTGCTATTTCCAGATGATCATTTGAGTGCATTCATGAGTTAGTCATAAAATCGAGGTAGGATTGAAGAAAAAAGGTGATCAAGATGTCCACACAATTCGACTTTGTTTCAGTTAGAAAAAAGCCCAATGTTCATTTTGGTGGGCGCTCAATCAGTCATGTTATTCAATGTGAAGATGGTTCACAAAAGACCCTTGGCGTTATTTTGCCTACAGATCAACCACTGACTTTTGAAACGCATGTCGCGGAGCATATTGAAATTGTTTCAGGTCAATGCCAAGTTAAAATTGGGCTACAGACTGAAATGAGGCTGTATCATGCAGGTGAAAGTTTTGATGTTCCTGCCAACAGTCGCTTTAGTATGATGGCAAGTGAAGTCGTAGATTATATTTGTCACTTAGAAAAATAGCCGAAATCAAAGACTTAAATTGTTAGAATAATATTAAGTCTTATAAGTTATTGATTCAATAGATGTTCTATTATTTACTTTGCAGCAATATTTCTGAAAAATATTTAAGTCTGTGTATCGGTGCAATTCAACGTATACTATTTTCATCTCTTAGCTAGCTTAGACCCAGTCACTGAATATGCGATTAAAAATTTATACGCTGGCTTTAATTCCAGTCATTCTTTTTCAGGGCTATGCTGTCAAAAAAAATACACCAAGATTGGCTGAACCCGAAGGAGAGCGCATTGGACAAAAGGGCGTGGGTCAGTCGCTTGCTTTGCTCATTTTGGGGGATTCAGCAGCGGCAGGTGTTGGTGTAAATGCTCAAGATGATGCGTTATTGGGTTCAATTTTAAAAGAACTGTCATCTGAGTTTAGTATTCAATTTTATTTACAAGCAACGACGGGATTCACCACAGATCAGGTCATTCAGTCCATCCAAACGCTTGAGACACAGCATTTTGATGTCATCATTACTTCTGTGGGCGTAAATGACATTACAAAATTCACTTCGCCGCAGGCTTGGATCGCAAAACAGAAGCAGCTTTATGACATACTCAAACATAAGTTTAGTCCACAACTAACAATCGCATCAGGTGTACCACCGATGGATCAGTTTCCTGCACTTCCAAACCCACTTGCATGGTTGTTCGGTCAATATGCCAAAGAGATGAACTTAAAATTAGGCCAATTTGTCGCCCAGCAAAATCAGATGGATTGGATAGAGTACGATCTCAAGAAATTTTTGGCTTTAAACTTAGTTATGGCCGAAGACGGTTTCCACCCTAGCAAAGAAATTTATCAATTTTGGGGTAAACAAGTGGCTGAAAAAATACGCCAATCTTTTTAAAATGCAATAAAGACAATTTTTTATAGCTTATGACACATTCAGTTGAAATCGAAAAACATCCACTTAAACCGTTCCTCCCAGCTAATGCCAAATTATTGATGCTGGGCAGCTTTCCGCCGCCCAAGACCCGCTGGAAAATGGACTTTTACTATCCAAATTTTCAAAATGATATGTGGAAAATATTTGGCCTGTGTTTTTTCCAAGATAAAAATTATTTTCTCAATATCGAGCAGAAGACATTTAAAGAACAAAAGATCCGTACATTTTTAAATGAACGGGGCATTGCGATTTTTGATACGGCCTATGAAGTGATTCGCCAAAAAGGCAATGCTTCAGATAAGTTTTTGCATATTGTTACCCCAACCAATATACAACATTTACTTGAAAAAATGCCCGAATGTCATAGTGTGATGACCACGGGCGATAAAGCCACTGATACGCTCATGCTGTCTATGCCTACTGGTACGTTAAAACCACAAATTGGCATGAAGTCCGAGACGCATTTTGCTGGGCGAGACCTGAGGCTTTATCGGATGCCATCTTCTTCTCGTGCCTATCCTTTGGCTTTAGAGAAAAAAGCCGAGGCTTATTACAACTTATTTTCTGAAATAGGCTTACTTTAGGTCACTATTTGAGGGGCGGCCACGATTCGTACGGAATTTATCAAAAGTGATACTAACATTATAAATATTATAAGTAATTCCGTGCAATTTTTTGCAACTCAAAAGGGACAACCATTAGTATAGTACATGAGTACATTGATCCCAGTATTGGCCAGAACCAGCAAACGTGAACTACCTACCCAGATGCAGTGATCTCGATTTGCAACCAATGTACAAGTACGCTATTCCTAAAATTTTAAACCCATCTGTAAGCTTGAGTATTATCCTTATCGTTCCAATAGTTACCATGAAGTTTTATAAGAATACTCCATAATTCTTCTCTTTCCTCATCACTAAAACTTTCCGCTAATTGTCCATGATCTCTATATAGGCCCCAAATATTCTGTTCAGCATTTGAAGAATGTCCCCATTGATAGTAAAGAAATATTAAACCACTGACGATACTATTTTTTTTCCGATTTAGTATTGCAAATTGTTCCATGTTTCCAATAATAGTTGGATGACCTTCAATACCATTAAAAGCTATGATAGGCATTCCTCTATTTCCAAATGCCATAGCCCAAAATTCACCACTTTGAATGTACCCATCATTATTGAAATAGGGCTGAATAATTCCATCTCTCTTATTACTATATAGTTGTAATAGACTCCAATTAACTACCAAAAAAGTTGGTGTGTGGGTAAACTGCTCAGGTTTAATATTTTGCTGGATTTTTGCTATCCCTGAACCGTACCGGGTTTGTCGGAGAGTCAATATTCTGAGAGACTATCCCGATG